>Ga0206946_1057_pt1 | contig 40339 bp, 37 predicted proteins | sample Alteio_BWOrgHeat_2_FD_152965 | JGI IMG/M metagenome (GOLD analysis project Ga0206946, IMG submission 152965) | Enriched cells from forest soil in Barre Woods Harvard Forest LTER site, Petersham, Massachusetts, United States -... | ecosystem: Environmental > Terrestrial > Soil > Temperate forest > O... | reverse complement strand
CATTGAATCTCGACTCAAAAAAAACGGCTCTCGTCATCATCGACCTGCAGAATGCTATCGTCGGCATGAATACTGCGCCCCATCCCGCCGCTCAGATCGTTGAAAACTCAAAAAAACTCGCCGAAGCCTTCCGCGCCAACGGCGCACCGGTTGTATATGTTCGCGTCGACCTGAACGATTTGTTAAAGTTTCCAGTCGACGAGCCGCACAACATGGGTGATAAGCCAATACCCCCTGTAGCCTCGGAGATCGCCGCTTCCGCGGGTTTCCAACCCGACGACATCCTCATCACAAAGCGCCACTGGGGCGCCTTTGCCGGCACAGAGCTTGAGCAACAGCTCAAGAGCCGTGGCGTCGACACAGTTGTCCTCACCGGCATCTCCAGTAACGTCGGCGTCGAATCCACCGCCCGCCAGGGCACCGGATTCGGCTTCGCCTTTGTGGTTGTCGAGGACGCCTGCTCTGCTCAGGATGCTGATCAGCACCGCTTCGCCTTCGAGAAGACCTTTCCACGTCTGGCGAGGGTAAGGAAGACCGATGAGGTCATCGCCGCCCTTGCTTAAGGTGTCCAGTGAAATCGGAAGGGGGTATGCATCCTTCGTTTCCGTCGTCGAATTGATCCGGCGTTTGGAGGTTTCGTGAGCGTCGACCTGACTACCGACGTCGAGCAGGCCAAGAAATCTTCTTCAAGGCATGACGCACACTTCGGCTTTCGTTTCATCACGCCGCTCGCACTCGGATCGACGCTGAATCCGATCAATTCGACGATGATTTCAACGGCGCTGGTGGCGATCGCGAGGGACTATCACGCGAGCGTCGCTCAGACCGGATGGCTCATCGCTGGCCTCTATCTAACCAGCGCCATTGCCCAGCCCACGATGGGGCGCCTGGCGGACCTGTTTGGCCCGCGCCGGGTCTACCTTTTCTCGCTCTGTGTCGTGGCGCTCGCTGGCATCGCCGGCGCAATCGCCCCGTCTTTGGGCATGCTGATCGGCGTCCGTGTTCTGCTCGGTATAGGAACCTCGGGGGCCTATCCGTCTGCGATGCGCATTTTCCGCACACAGGCGGATCGTATTGGTGTGGACCCGCCGCGTGTCGCCATGGGCTTTATGTCGTTTGCCGGGATCGCGACGACTGCCATCGGGCCCGTGCTTGGCGGTGTTCTGACCGGATACTTCGGGTGGCACTCGATCTTCACGGTGAACCTTCCTGTCTCACTGCTCACCATCCTCCTCGTTCTTCTGTGGGTTCCCAAAGACGAGCAGCCTGCCGGCCGCTTTGTGCTCCTGCTGGAGGACCTCGATCTGATTGGCATCGCACTCTTCGCGGCCTTCCTGCTGAGCCTGATGCTGTTCCTGATGAACCTCGACCATCCCATGTGGCTGGTCTTGCCTGTTGCCGCCGTCTTCGGAGTCGTGCTGGTCATTCACTCCTTGCACCGAAAGCAGCCATTCATCGATGTGCGCATGCTGGTCCGCAACCGCCCCCTGACCGTAACCTATCTGCGTATCGCCGCGATCTTGCTGATCGTTTATTGCATTCTCTATGGTTTCGCTCAATGGCTTGAAGCCGGTGCGGGTTTCAGTAGCTCCAAAGCAGGCCTCATCACAATGCCGATGTCCGCCGTTGCCGCAGTGGCATCGCTCGCAGGTGCACGCACCAGGAGCATCCGTACTCCCTTCATCGTCGGGATCTCAGCAGCCCTGATTGGTTGCTTGTTTCTGCTCCTGATCAACCACCAAACACCTGTATGGATGATCGCCCCGGCCGTCATGTTCTTTGGCCTGCCGACGGGTCTAACGTCCACCGCGACCCAGGCAGCGGTTTACATCCAAGCACCTGCGGCTGAGATTGGCACTGCCTCTGGTTTGCAACGTACGGCGACTTATATCGGCGCGATCACTTCGACCAGCCTTCTCGGTCTCATGTACGGTCAGCACGCGACCGACCACGGCCTGCATCGTCTCGCCATCGTCATGGGAGTGCTGAGCACAGTTCTTCTCGTCGGAACGATCTTCGATCGAACTCTTCCGCGCGGTCACATCGGCTAACCGCTGGTACACCGTCCGGCTTCCCCGCAGGTCAACATCCCGGCAACAGGAGGGCAGCAAATGAAGATCAAGTCCGTTCTGAAACCAAAGCAAGTGTCATGGATATCGGCGTCTTACTCGCGGCAATCCTGGTCGTCGCCGTCTCTCGTTCCGCGGCAAAGCCTTCCACGCAGACGCCATCGTTGCCCGTGGTTGAGGTCGCTCTTGTAGAGCAGAAAGATGTTCCGATCAATGGAGAATGGATCGGAACCCTCACCGGACAAGTAAATGCCGATGTGAAAGGGCAAATCACGGGTTACCTGCTCACGCGCAACTATAAGGAGGGATCATTCGTCCGCAAGGGACAAATTCTGTTTGAGATCGATCCTCGCCCATTCCAGGCGGCGCTCGATCGATTGAATGGAAGACCGATCGAAGCCGCTTTAAATGGATGGACACTCTGATTTTCGATGCTAGGGAAGTGCCAGATACGAAGGAGTCGGTCGAAGCCGCTAAGCAAGAAGCACAGCAGGTCGTCCAGCTATGGGATAGACGCGCCCTATATGCTACGGTTGCGTTCGTTCTGAGTTGCGGCTCTGTATACCATTTAGAGGGGCATGTTCTCTAGTGTTGATGTCGATGGCCTTGCTTAGACCGTTCGTTATCTGCGTCGTAATCGCAATCAGCACTCGGATGTATCGTCGGAGCCTGGGAAAGATCGAGGTCTAGCATCAGACCTTAGGGGAAAAACTTCCGCACCGACGAGCTTGAGCTATACAGGGGGATCGATGAAATCCTTTGGAAGGATTGGTTTCCGATCAGTATTGGGGTAGTTATTCTCCCTGCAGGGAACCAAAATCAACGAGGGTCTCAGCGGTCTTGACCGCGATCTCTTTTGTGCTGAAGCTCCGGGAAACGACTACATCCCCGGAGAAGGCGTCCACTACAGCGACCTCGAACTCTTCGGACTCGGATAGCTCGCGCACGTTGGCGCACAGGCCCAGGCGGTCATTCGTGAAGGCGGCCACCAGGGTAGAAACGGTCGTTGCTGTACACATGGCTTGAAACTTTCTACAACGTCTGATGAGGACAGCTGTATATATATTGACCCACATCAATAGGTAAAAGTTTCGGTGGTAGCGCAACCACGTTAAACTAAAACATTAGATTAATTAATGTAATCATAAGATTTAAAACAACTTTGTTGATACCCCATAGAAATGACGGGGTGTTTCGCCCGTTAGAAATGTCAGTATAAGCTCCACCGCTTTCGTGCGCCGGCGATTTTCTCAACAATTGTCAATGAGTCCTATCAGAGGGATGTGACTCGGCATGAAGCGTCAATTGAGTTCGAAACTTCCGGTTTGCCGGTCACACATCCAGAACATCTGTAGCGGGTAGAGCGGCGTGTCCGGATGACCGAGGAACGCGGTTACTGACCCCAATCGAACGTGAGTGCGGGAGAGCAGCCCAAACTGGCGGCTTTGATGCTGGTCTTTCCGTGCTGATGGCCCGAGACAAAGGGCAATATGGCGAAGCGAACGTTTCCTTCATGATCTGCTGTTGTTTCCACAACATGCTTTTCTCCGTACGAATCTGTTTGGAATGTTGTCTTCGCGTCGTGCTCATATCCGCTTCCCGTAAAGAAGGCGAGCTCGAAGTGCGGCATCAATCGCTTTACACTAAGCGTGCACCCCCGGTCTGACGACGTGATCGGATTCGGCACCATGAAGCGTCGTAGGTCTGCGGTTCCCACTCTTGTTACTGCGCTCGTATTCCTGTTGGTGATCGTTCTCGTGATTCGGCAGCGGACTTCTCCACGGCCGAGGCAGCACTCGATGGCAGAGCTGCCAGAAATCCAGAGCCGTGATCGAGCGACCGAGCGTCCTCGCCAGCGTGAGTATGGTGACCGATCAGAGAGGGGCACGGCCACGCGCTGAGTCCTGCAGAGATATTGGAGTCACATGCAGTTCGGAATATTTTCGCCAGTGGCAAGAACCTACGAGTGACAGCTGTACGCCTTTGACGCGACGGGGCTACCCGATTCCTGATCCGCGTTGCACACCCGGCGGGATTGATCCCTCCGTGAAGCTGAACGCCCTGCGTGACTCTCAATGGAAAACTCGTTGCATCCGCAATTGCAAGACCAGCGAGCAGGAGAAACACGTGGCATACTCCTGGTACGGCATACAAAAGCCTCGGAGCAATTCTGGCGATAATCAAGTATGCGAGTTGGATCACCTTGTTCCCTTGGAACTCGGCGGTGCAGATGGCATGGGAAATATCTGGCCGGAGTGTGGCCCGAATGCGACGGTACTCGAAAGCCGCTATTTCAAGGTCAAGGATCGCGTAGAGAACTACCTGGCCGACGAAGTACGAGCAGGGCGCATGCCGCTATCCGTTGCACAACGAGGCATCGCTGCAGATTGGACACAGTACCTTTCGGAAGCGAATCGCTACTGTGATTCGGGTGGGCGCTGCTAAACGGTCTGCGCTGAGAGATTCACTTGTCCGGAAAGCCGGCTACTCGTACGATGCTCGCAATCAGCCTTACTCCCTCTCCCTTAGGAGTTTTTGCTGTTGCTTTTTCTTGTCAAAGGATTACAGCCTGTGTCCGCGGTCTGGGTCGCGAATTAAAAGAGACGTGGCGGGCACGTCGATAGCGACAAGAATGTTGTGAACGATTGAATTGTTGCTTCAGGTTTCCATGTCGGCAAGGAAAAGGTGCTCAGAAGTCGAGCGGTCGCCAGCTAACGTACATCATTGAAAGACCGTCTGCTCGTCTAACTGTTTATGTCCAGCGTTATCTCTGTCCGCCGAACGGGCCAAAGCCGGAAACTGGCGTGAGGTCAGCAGCTACCTCGACCGCATCTCCGGCCATTGTCCGTCTTAAAACGGGTTCTCGCGTGAGAGTTATTTCTTGAATGTGCTCTCCACCCATGCTTCGATCTTCTTCCACTCATCGGATGCGAAATATTTTGTCGCCACGTCCTCAAACATCCCCATCGTCGCGGGAGAATAATCGTTCAGGGCAACCGCATACGGCAATGCTGGATTCGCCCTCATGTAGCGCCCGCCGTTTGAGCTGCCGCCTAACAGGCTGCTGCAGAGGCTGTCGCTGCTCGCCGAAACGCCATCCATCATTGCATTCAGAACCGGGAAGGGCGGAGTCGGCCCGCTTTGCGAGAGCCATGCCCAATACCTCAATCCAAAGCACAGCCTTTTGTCCTCCGGAACCGGAAGCGATGCGGCCGTAATTCCCGTTCCGACCGAAAGCATGACAATATCGGAGAGCGACTCGCCCTCCTCGATCACGCGTCCGATCGCCAGCGCTGCTGGATTGTTCGCAAAGAGCCCGCCATCGCTGCACCAGCCGAACTGTGGATGTTGATAGGGTGGAAAATAAACCGGGGCTGCCGAAGTACTCAGCGCGGCGTCGTAGAGATAAGTGCTCGCTCCCGGAGAATTCTCGAAGTTATCGATAACCAGCGGGCTCCACGAGCCTGGAGTCGTCCCCGAGCCATCGAGCTGAAAAGTCGCGACCATTACTTTGTTGGGCAGCGAGCTCAGCTGCGGATTACCGGGAACGAAGGCTTTAAGCATCGTCTGCAGCGAAGGATCTCCGATATTGTCGTAGAGAACCTGGTAGGCCTCCTTGAGGCTCGAATCCTCCGCCACCCCTTCCGTCGCCCCAAAAGGCGCGCAGGTCCACCATTGCCAGTCGGCTGGAGTAAAAATCTGTGGAGCCTTCGTCGCATACAGATTCACAATGCTGTCGATGTTCTGTCCCTGCGCCAGCGCCAGTGCAATCTGGCCGCCAGTCGAGGTACCTGCATAGAAATCGATATTCCCATTGTTGGCGCCGAAGATCTCCAGATCTTTGTTCAGCTGCTGAAGCAAAAGAGAAGATAGGTAACCGCGGATACCGCCACCGTCGCAGGAAAGAATCAGGTAACTCAAGGGCTCGCCTTTCGTCGTTCGGATTAAGGTCGCAGTTAGGTTACTTGCTATTTATGTCGAGTAGCCATAAATAAATTGTCAATTTATAAACATTACTTGGATGTGCTCTATTAACCTCGTCAAGATATGAGCGGTTATCTACTTATTACCCCAGATATCATTCGTAATTGAGATGTTAGCGCAATGTTACTGCATTCCAACGTGTGGTATCAGGGATCGCTCCGGATCCGGCGCGTCGATGAAACCTATGTTCGCGTCGGCGGTCAATGGAAGTACTTGTTCCGAGCAGTGGACAAGCATCGAGGCAGACCATGATGGCTTCCCACACCCGCAGAACAGAGCGAAGTGCATTCCATCCTGGCCCGGAGTCGTCAACACTCCAATAAGGCCGTATACATAGTTGCTCGAACAACTTTGATTCCTGAAAGCGCCCGTGGCGATTCTTCGAAAACGTGGAGTGATGAGGAATCTTCTGATCGAAACCAAGGCCTGTGAACCAGCGCCAAGCCAGATGCCTGCGAAGTTCTTCAACGAAGCTTGCGCTCGCTGCTGATGCCGTGCAAATAGCCAATCAGCAGAATCCGCAGCAACAGCTCTGGATCGATCGCGTCTCGGCTCCTCCACTACATGACCAGAGAAGCGAAGTACGTGGAAGGTGCGTAATGTCGCTTCTCTTTCCTTTACGGCGAATTCCCAAGCACGGGAACAGACTTGCGAACACCGATGCTTCAGACGGTTGATGATCCTCTGACAAAGGTTGAATTGTGATGAAGAGCACAGTCGCACACACTTGCGTCGCGATTGCTGGACCCTACTGCGTTTTTCGTTACTAATCCGATCAGCTGACTTGGACCTGTGCGTGTGACGACGTAGCCCCATTTGGCTCTACGCCGATGGGGATTGCCCAATACCCGGAAGTCGTGCAGACAAGAGAATTTGTGGTTGGATTGTGGGTTGATGGCAGCGGCCGGGATCTCTGCTTTTACAGCAAATCGCTTGCCGGTTGGACCATGATTGTGAACCGACGATGCCGCATGAAGACCTCGCCTTGAACGCTTCGCTATACTTCTCTCAAGGAAACAGTTTAGGCGAATCTATGGTCTCTCGGCGTCGCACGATCGAATTGCCCAACTGGAGCATACCCGTTTTATATGCGGTCCTCGCAGTTTTCGTAGCGTTGACGCTGCCGAGATTTGAAAGCCGCTGGCTGCCATCGTTTGACTCCGGGATGAGTCCCGTTGCAGCAGTGGTGATCTATTCTTCGATCGCCTCCGGCATGATGGCGTTGACAGGTGTCGTCTTTTCACTTGTCTTCGTCATGGTCCAGTTCAGTGCGATCGCATACTCGCCGCGGTTGGTTCATTGGATCGTCCGGGATCGCGTGCTGTGGCACTCCCTCGGCGTCTTCACCGCTACCTTCCTCTATTCTCTTGGGGCCATCGCCTGGCTGGATCGCAAACACTCCGGCAATACGCCGTTTCTTAGTGGATGCCTAGTCATCATTCTTATGATGGCAAGCGTAGCGATGTTGGTGGCGCTCGTCGACCGGATATCTCTCTTCCAGATCCGGCGAATGCTTAGTCTCACCGGGGATCATGGCAGGCGTGTGATTGAGGGGCTGTATCCATCGCTGGAAACCCCGCCCGCCATCGCAGCTCCTGAAGAGCTCAAGCAATATCCCCAGACCCAAACCGTGCTTCACATTGGGCGGCCACGAGCGATCCAATGGTTAGATGAGAAAACCCTCCTCACTCTGTCCTCGGCGGCAGGAGGAATCGTGGAGGTCGCCGCACCTGCCGGAGACTTCGTCGTCGAGGGCACCCCTCTATTGCGCGTCTACGGAGGGACTAAGCATATTGACGAGAAAAGATTTAGACAAGCATTCGGAATGGGAGGCGACAGGACGTTTGAACAAGATCCCAAGTACGCCTTTCGCCTATTAGTGGATATCGCGATTAAGGCGCTCTCCCCGGCGATAAACGACCCCACCACGGCAGTCCAGGCGCTCGATCAGATCGAAGACCTGCTGCGGCGTCTCGGCAGGCGGCAGTTGGAGATCGGTGCGACTCGCGACAGCAGCGGCAAACTGCGATTGATAATTTCGTATCCAGTATGGGAAGACCTCCTCGACCTGGCATTCGAGGAGATTCGCTTCTATGGTGCGAACAGCGTGCAGGTAATGCGACGGATGAAAGCCTTAGTCAGTGATCTGATTTCAGTCTTGCCGCAAGAGCGCCATAAACCGCTTCTTCAACACCAGCAAAGGCTGAGCACATCGATTGGCAGATCCTTCGCGAACGCTGAAGACCAGCAGCAGGCTTCCATCGAGGACAGGCATGGGTTGGGACGTCCGCGCAAGTGAGCGGTCAGCAATATTTCAAGAGTGGTCATCTTCATCTTTGGCGGAGTTTGAGCCTCAGGTGCGCCAGTTGAAGGCGCAGAATTGTCGTTGCAGCCATGAGCAACGATTACATCGACAGCACTGACTTAGCTGAACGAACGCAGCGCGAGTCGAATATCCAGCATAGATTTTGAACCTCGTTGATTGGCAACCGCGAGTTTACGCCCCGAAAAAACACAATGTCGACTGGCAAATCTATCAGCGTCTGCTTCTGTCCTGATTTGTCGGTGTCCCCCACACGTTGGCCAATGGTGAGCACCGCGGTCATGAACATGAAACTTCAGGGAGGGTCTTAGTGGTTGTTTTTCATCGGCTCAGGGATCACGCCGTCTCTCACCAAAGCCATCCATCACCAGTCGGCGATGGCGGAATGAAGGTTTGGTGATCGGCGGGCAGGCCCGACTGACCACAGCGAATCTAATTATGGCGGCGGGACAAAAGGCTACACGCATCTATCGAACGCTGCACCACCCTTTACTTTTGGATCTCTGTCTCAGGTGGAAACAGGAAGCTCACAGCAGGACTGAAACGTTCACTCCAGTACCTGGGCTGGTGCTGCCCGCCCTGCGCTACGGTGAGCTTCACCTGCGGGCGGTTCATCAAACTCTTCTTCAGGTTCTCAGCGAGCGTATGGCTCATCTCAACAAAGGCTTCGTCGAAGTAGGGAAATCCATGTGCAGCGGCTTCAGCCGGCGGCACCTCTGCCGTGCCCACGCCAATGGACACGCGTATCGGACCCTGCACGACCGGGGACGTCTCTTGCAGCACTCTGCCGTTCCCGTTTTGCAGCGACGTACTCTCGAGAAGCCCCAGGCCGAAGGTATCTGGCTGGTCCAGCAACAGGGTCAGTGCGGCTATGGAGGCCAGTGATGCGCCCCCCACGTCTCGGTGAGCCCGATCGCCTAAAGTGCGGTAACGTCCATCGACCAGCGGGAGGACTTCGGTCATCATGAATGCAGAAAGCTTTTGTGGCGCGTTCGCCACCGCGCTGTACCGAGAGTATTCATCGGTGCGGTTTGGTCCGGCATTGTCGATTCCGACAACGATCAACGGCTGCACTTTCTTTTCGGCAATCAGCTCTGTCATGGTTTCGTCCACACGCCACTCGTCTGGAAACGGCTGGGATGTGCAACGATCAAAAAGCATCTGCCCATCAAAGATGTAGAGCACGGGATACCGCTTCGCGGCCACAACTGGCTCGGAGTAGCCGGGCGGCAGCCAGACGCGCAGAAGACGCTTGTTGCCAAACACGTTACTCTCAAGCGGAATCATCTCAAGCGTCCCGGTGATGGTGCTTTTGCACCCCTGCTCAGGGCTTTCCGCCTTCAGCGTGGCTCCATTCGGTAGTCCGAGGATGAGCAGGGAGATAGACAGGGTGAAGCGGAGAGCCATGGCGAATCTCTCATGCAGACTGGTTGATACGTCTCTCATAAGCGTCTCGAACCGATTATAGAATACTACATAGGTTAACAGCCGAGACCGTAGCGCAGGTTCGATTGCCGGTTCACGCGTCATCTATGCCTATTGAGTCCATTTCTTCGAGCGTCGGTGTCGCACTTCCCATTCGTACAAAGCCGATCCGTGAGCAGGGAATTCCGCAACGCGGAGTGTCAAATGTTGCCAACAGGGCAATCCAAGCTGCTCAGAGTAAAGGACAGCGAGACGAGAGTTGCGTAAACTAATTCCCGGTGGGCACGGTCGGCGGATGGACCATGAGTATCTTTCTAGACGAATCCAAGGACCTGTGGCCATCGGAATGTCGCGGCGGCGACATTCCGAGTCCTTGACGGTGCCTGATGGTCTCCCTAGTCACAGCGAAGCGCCACCATGGGGTCCACCTTGCTTGCCCGGCGAGCGGGCAGCCACGCTGCGAACATCGTCATCGCACTCACTACCGCGAGGGCAACGGTAAACGTCACGGGGTCCAGGGCACTCAGGCCAAATAGCTGGCCTTTGATGTATTTGGTGGTCAGCAGGGTGAGCGGCAATCCCAGGCAGACGCCGATGGCAAGCAGGAGCAGCGACTCGCTGAGAATCATCCACTGGACGGCAGGGGTTTGCGCGCCGAGGGCGATGCGAATGCCGATCTCGTTGGTGCGGCGGACTACGTTATAGCTCATTACGCCATAAAGGCCAATGGCGGCGAGCAGCAGAGCCAGGCCGGCGAACAGGGTGGTGAGCGTGGAGACGAGCTGGTCGTGAGCCATGAAGTCGTCCACCTGGTCGCGGATGGTTGTGATTTTGATCAAGGGCAGGTTGGGGTCGATGGATGCAACGGCGACGCGTAGATCGGCGATGGTGTTGGCGGGATCTCCGGTGGTGCGCAGCAGGATGAGGTCGGCGACGCGGTCCTGATTTTCTTCCGGTGGGGTGGGCGGGTTGGTGGCGGGCGTTGTGGGATCGACGGGGTTGAAGGGATCGATCTGGGCCAGCGGGATATAGGTCATACGAAGCGGAGCCGAACTGCGCGGATCGCCCGCTTTAGTGTCGCGTGCGATGCCCACAATCTGCCATGGGCCTTTAACATCGTCGATATCGATGGAGAGTGAACGGCCGACAGCATCTCCTTTGGGAAAGAAACGCTTGGCAATGGCCTGATTGATTACAGCCACTTTCTGTCGATGGGCCGTATCGCTATCGTTTATGGCGCGCCCCGCAACGATCTTGATTCCCGCAGTCTCGAAGTACTGGCCGGAGACACGGTTGAGCTTCGAGTTCATGTTTTCTTTGGGCGCTGGCGTGTAGCCAGGGATAGTGATGTCGGAGGACCAGTTGTCTCCGCTGATGGGTGGAGTTGCCGCGAGGGCGACTGACTTGACGACGGGTAGTGCGGAGAGCCGGTCGAGCAGTTGGCGATTCAGATTCGGCGTCTGGCTGGGATTGTATCCGGCGAGTGCGGCGTCGAACTCGGCGAGCAAAAGGTGGGAGCGCTCGAAACCGTAATCCTGGTTTTCCAGGTTCCGGAGCGTACGCAGAAACAGTCCGGCACCGACTAGCAACAGCAGAGAGAGCATGACCTGCGCGGTGACCAGCGCTTTGGGCCAGAAGCGCGCCTGTTTGCCGCCGCTGGCCTGAGCTGTGCGGCTGCCCGCGCTTAGATTGCCGGCGGCTCCGATACGCGACGAGATGATGGCCGGCGCAAGGCCGAAAAGTAGGCCGGTGAGTAAAGAGACGCCAAGCGTGAAGAGCAATACGGGCAGGTCTGGTATGGGACTCATGGCGATGTAGGCGTTGCCCTGGCTGACAAACGCGATAAGCGCGCGCGTGGCGACGAAGGCGATGGCGAGGCCCAGCAACCCGCCGGCGAGCGAGAGTAGAAAGGTTTCAATCAGGCTTTGGCGGATGATGCGTGCGCGGCTGGAGCCGATGGCGAGGCGCGTGGCAATTTCGCGGCGGCGCGTAGCAGCGCGGGCAAGCAGGAAATTCGTCAGGTTGGCACAGGCGATGAGCAACACGAGTGCGACAACGCACATGAGAATCTGCAGCGAGTTGCCGTACTGGCTTCGAACCAGAGAGACTCCATGGTTTGCCGGAATCAAAGGCTCGGTGACGCGGTTGATCTCCTGTTCTCGTGCGGGAATCAGCTTCGCTCCTTCCAGAGCGCGCAGGCTGGTGCGAATCTGCTGGTCAAGCCAGGCCTGAGTCTGCGTCATGGCGGATTTGTTCGTGGTTGCCTGGGGGCTGAGGCGGCCGAAGACATTCAGGAAGTAGGCCCCCTCGGCCCCGCTGTTCGGCACCAGCAGAGAAGGATGCTGCATGACGATGGTCTGCATCGTAATCGGTACCCAGAAGTCGGGTGGATCGAGTTCCTGCTTGATGCCATGGAAGCCTTCGGGCATAACGCCGATGACATCGAAAGGCTTGCCGTTGATGCTGACGGTCTTGCCAAGAATGGCGGGATCCGAGGAGAGTGACTGCTGCCAGAAATGATGGCTGATGACGACAACGGCGCCGGTGCCGGGGCTGGCATCGTCGGAAGGACTGATGGCGCGGCCGATGAAGGGCTGGGCGCCGAGGACGCTGAAGTAGTCGCTGGAGACGAGACTGGTCCGCACCAGGATGGCCGGCGCATTGGAAGCGATGACACTGTCGAAGGAAGGCAGACGCACGCTGGTCTTGTTGGCGAAGCTGCAATAGGAGGCGATGCCCTGGAATGGGCCGGGATCGGCCTGAAGCTGGCGGGCGAAATACCAGGGGAACAAGCCGTACGCGCCGATGTCGATTCCGCCGGCAATGCCGCTGTTTTCCGCGTCGCCGAAAGTTACCAGTTGGTTAGGATTTGGCACGGGAAGATTGCGGAGCATTAACTGGTGAATGAGCGTGAAGAGGGCGGTGTTGGCGCCGATGCCGAGGGCCAGCGACAGCAAGGCGATGGCGGCGAATGCGGGGCTCTTGGCCAGCATCCGCACGCTCACGCGCGTGTCCTGCAGCAGCCCGTCAAGCGTAGACTCCCAACGCGACGACCACACCTGGTGCTTAACCGCGTTGCGGCTGCCCATCTCCACCATCGCGGCCCGATGCGCGGCCTCGGCCGTCATGCCGTCGATCTGTTTGCGCGCGCTAGAAGCTTCCAAGAAGCTTTCGAGTTCCTCGTCGAGTTCACGCTCGACCCGCTGCTTCTGCAGCAAGGACTTCAGGCCACTGGTCAGTTTGATTATCCAATTCACGATGCTCCTCCTGGGAGTCCCTGTCTGGACCTTCGAATCACGCTTCCGAATCACGCTTCAAGGATGCGGGAAATCGCGAGGATCTGGCGCTGCCATTGTTCGGTTTCAGCGGTAAGAGCCTTACGGCCGTTGGCGGTCAGCAGGTAGTACTTGGCGCGGCGGTTGTTTTCCGTGGCTCTCCACTCGGACTTCACGCGACCTGCCCGCTCCATCCGGCTGAGCGCGGGAAGCAATGAACCGGGATTGACGCGAAATACGCCTTTGCTGATCTGTTCAATACGCAAAGCGACGCCATAGCCGTGCATGGGCCCAAGAGCCAGAGTCTTCAGGATGAGCATCTCCAGTGTTCCCTGAATCAAGTCGCTCGATTTTGGGATGTGCTGTCCTGCTTCGTCTGCAGTGGTTGGCATGGGCCTCTCCTCTTGACAATCTAGAGGTTACGAACGTTCCCGTAGATTGTCAAGAGGAGCCAGGGATAATTTGGGTGCTGTGCCGGATGCGGCATAGAGTCCTTCTGAGAGAACGTCCTGTTGCTTTCCCAAAGGAAACTATGGCATGCTTTCTGTTGGAAACCCAATGAAAGCGGAGTAGCGCGCTACATGAAGAGGAAAAAGGATGCTCAGCAAGGAACATTAGCCCTGATGGTTCTCAAGACGCTTCATGTGCTCGGGCCACTGCATGGCTAATTGAATTGCCCGGCGTATTGAACAAATCAGCGGGGAAACTTCTGTCAGTGAATCAGGGAACTCTTTACCCCGTGCTACTGCGGCTAGAGCAGGAGGGCGCGATTACGTCAGAATGGGGTCCGTCAGAAAACAATCGTCGGGCGCGCTTTTATCGCCTGACCCGAACTGGGCACAAGCTCCTTGAAGCGGAGAAAAGCGACTGGGAGCAAACGGCAGCCGTCATTGCGCGGTTTTTTGAAGTGAAAGTGGAGGACTTGGCGTGAAACCCCTGAAACGGATATTCATACGCCTGAGAAATTTTATATCGAGGCGCCGAGGTGACGATCGGCTCAGGGAAGAAATGGAATCGCACATCTTGCTCCAGGCGGAAGAGAACATCAGGGCAGGAATGCCGCCAGCTGAAGCTCACCGCGAAGCCCGGCTGAAGTTCGGAGCCATTGAAGCTATGCGGGAGCAATATCACGCCGAGGAGGGATTGCCGCTTATGGAAAACCTGCTGCATGACAGCCGATATGCTCTGCGCCAACTGCGCAAGTCGCCTGGATTTACCGTGACGGCAGTGCTTACGCTGGCGCTGGGTATCGCCGCGCTTACTACGGTCGCTACGTGGACCAATGCTGTGATGTTCAATCCGTGGCCGCAAGTTAGAGACGCGCGTTCATTGCGCTTCATCGATGCAAGCGTCCTGGGTAATCAAGGATATTCAGTACACTACGACCAACTCCAATATTTGCGACGGAGCAACCGCTCCTTCGGGGAAGCAGCGGCGTTTTCCATTACCAACGTGAATCTGAATTCCGCGAACCTTCAGCCGCAGGTCCTCAATGCTGGAACTGTGTCGGCGAATTACTTCCAGCTTCTTGGCGTCAATCCTGAACTCGGGCGCTTTTTTCAGCCCGATGCCAATGATCGTACCTATGGCGCGCAGGACGAGGTTGTTCTGTCCGATGCGCTCTGGCGGAGTCTGTTCAATGCCGATCCCGGCCTGGTAGGTCGCACAATTTCCATCAATCAACATCCGTTTACTGTCGTGGGCATTGCCCCAAAGGGCTTTCTGGGAATCTTTGGCGGCCTTGCCGAAGCTGCGTGGCTTCCGCTTTCAAGCATCCGAGATCTCTCACCTGATGCACCGCCGGATCCGCTGGAGAGGTACGGCCTGCAGGTGGTTGTCCGTCTTCGTCCTGGAGTAAACGATGTAAGTGCCGCAGCCGAAATTCATACGCTGGCGCAAACCTATATGGCGGAACAACACAACGGCAACCGTAACGGATGGGATTTGAACCTGCGCGACTCCTCTCATTTCGAGCGGGGCATGTTTTATGGAATTAGCGAACAATTGCCGATGCTGGCAGGCGCATCGGCCTTGCTTATGGTACTGGTTTGTATCAACATCGCATCTCTTCTAGGCCAGCATGCCGCAAAGAGAAAACGCGAAGTGGCCATCCGAACGGCGCTGGGGGCAAGCCCTTCCCGCATCGCTTCACAAGTGATTGTTGAAACCGGAATTCTGGCTTCGTTTGGAGCGGTGATGGGTTGGATGGCAAGTCTAGGTTTATCCAAAACACTCTATCTCATGTTGCCGAATTTCAGTGTTCCACTCGCCTTTAATCTCCAGAGTGACGTGCGCACCGAGGCACTCGCTGTCGCCCTCGCAGTTCTAGTCACCCTCGTCTGTGGCTTGGCTCCGCTGCGCCAGTCACTGCGAATCTCGCAACAGGAGGCATTACACGAGGGTGGCGCCGTCGTGGTCGGGACTTCACGTAAACGGATTGGCCAGCAGATTTTGCTCGGACTTCAACTGGGCATTTGCTTCATGGTGCTCGTTTGCTGCGGGCTTCTGACTCACACCGCGCTGAACATCTTCCGCCGCGACCCGGGATTCGACCGTCACGATACGCTGACAGCCACCGTGGACTTGTTGAGAGTGGGTTACAGTCAAGAGCGCGCTCAGGTTTTCCTGACCGCCTTGCTCGATCGGTTGCGTAATGCGCCTGGAGTAGCGTCCGCCACGCTGACCACGCATCTGCCGATGGGCGACAATGGCTCAGGAAACACTCGCGGTTTCAGCATTCCCGGCTATGTTCCCGCCAGCGGCCAAGAGATGTTGGTGGTGACCGACTTCGACGGGCCGAATTTCTTCCACACGATGGGAATTCGCCTCCGGCAGGGCCGCGATTTTACGCCTGCTGATAATGCCGTTTCGCCGAAAGTGGCAGTGATCAACAAAGTCATGGCAGATCGCTATTGGCCGGAAGGCAACGCGCTGGGCAGCCGCATTGTTGTGGATAAGGTCGAGCGGCGGATCGTCGGCGTAGTTCCAAATTTCGCGTATCACAGCCCCGACGATACCGATCCAAGCCCAATACTTTTTCTCCCGTATCTGCAGGGTCCAACGGGCTACGACTACGCAATCTTGGCGATTCGGTCGCGTACCACCGCGACAGCCATAGCTGGACAATTGCGGCAGACAGTGGCAGCGCTCAACCGTGGATTACCCCTCGAAGAAGTAAGGTCCCTCGCAGAAGTTACAGACGAGCAATACCAGGGCTCTCGCGTTCCTGCTGAGCTGCTCGGAATCTACGCAATTGCGAGCATGCTTGTTGTCGTGATGGGACTCTATACTGTGATGGCCTACTCGGTCATTGAGCGGCACCGTGAGTTCGCGCTCCGCATTGCGCTGGGCTCAACTCGTGAACGCATCGCCCACTTGGTGCTGCGTGGAACCATCGGCGTTGCCCTGCTGGGCATTGTCATCGGTGGCTTCGGTTCTGTCGCTGCGGTGCATCTGTTACGTTCCATGTTATTTGGGGTGGCATCATTCGATCCAGTCACCTATGGTGCAGCAGCCATCTTGTTATTGCTCACGGTGCTCGCTTCGGGGCTTGTCCCGGCTCGCCGCGCCGCCTCGGTCGATCCGATGCAGGCATTGCGGGCGGAGTAATATGCAGGATTCGGGCAATCTATCAATCAATTGCTCTGGATGCAATCAAATGACTGACAACTCTGCTATCTGGCGATTCAATTGACGACATCAGGCCAAACGTCGGCATTGACTGCGACTTTTATTACCTCTACTCCCCGCGAGCGCCAGGATTCTTAGTCACTTGGGCGCAAAGTCGGCTTGTCGGACATTCGGCAGCAGGTGGGTTGTGTCCTCACGGCTGGTTGGATGCGCCGATCGGTCCTCAACAATGCACAGCAGATGAGGTGCGACAAACCGGCTTGTGAGATTCAATGCACACTTTGGGACGGGAATTTAGCTGTGATGAATCTACGATGTTCACGTACGATGCATTCGAGGTGTGCGATGAGCGAAGTCGAAGGAGCGGAAGAACGACACTCTCCCCTCGCGATGAGCGCCGACGAGTTTCGGCACCTGGGTCATCAAACGGTTGACAAGGTCGCGGATTTCCTCGAATCGCTCTCTCGGCGGCCGGTTACAACCGGTGAGTCTCCGCAGCAAATTCGACAAGCTCTGAAGGCCGAGCGCACGCTGCCAGAAGAAGGGTCTGATCCAGCGAAGTTACTTGACCACGCCGCCGATTTGCTCTTCGAACACTCTCTTTTCAACGGCCACCCGCGTTTCTGGGGCTATATAACCTCTTCCTCTGCGCCGATTGGAGCATTGGCGGAGCTACTCGCTGCCGTAGTCAATCCGAACGTCGGCGCGTGGCTGCTGTCGCCGATGGCGAGCGAGATCGAAGCTCAGACAATACGCTGGATTGCCGAATTGCTGGATTATCCGAGCGATTGCGGCGGACTGTTTGTCAGCGGCGGCAATATGGCGAACATCGTTTGTTTCCTTGCTGCCCGTCAGGCAAAGGCGGCGGGGAACGTCCGCGAATCGGGCATGTCCCACCAAAGGTTACGCGTTTACTGCTCAAAGGAAACCCATACCTGGATTCAAAAGGCCGCAGATATTGCGGGCCTTGGCACCGATGCCATCCGCTGGGTGCCGGTGGACGACGAACAGCGGATGAGTCTTCCCGGCGTTGAAGGAGCTGATTGCGGCAGACTTCGCTTCCGGGGACAAGCCTTTTCTGGTTATCGGAACTGCCGGAAGCGTCAGTACTGGCGCGATCGACGCGCTTAGCGAGATAGCAGCAATCTGCCAAGAGTTCGACCTGTGGTTCCATGTGGACGGTGCGTACGGTGGCTTCGCCGCAATGCTCCCCGATGCACCTACGGATCTCTTGAAGCTGTCGAACGCCGATTCGATTGCAATCGATCCTCATAAATGGCTATATGCCTCCCTGGAAGCAGGCTGCGCGCTTGTGCGCAATCCTCAGCATCTACGGGACGCATTTGCCTATCATCCCCCGTACTATCACTTCGGGGTTGAGGCGATTAACTACTTCGACTTCGGTCCTCAAAACTCACGCGGCTTCCGAGCCCTGAAGGTTTGGCTCGCTTTGCAGCATGTTGGACGGGACGGATACGTGTCGCTCCTCTCTCGCAATGTTCAGCTTGCCGAGGAGCTTTTTCAGCTAGCCGCACTTCACCCCGACTTGGAGGCGATAACGCGCTCCCTAAGTATTGCAACCTTCCGTTATCGACCTGCAGACCTTGAGGTACATAGCGCGGAAACGGAGTCGTATCTCAATGACCTAAATAGAGAACTGTTGACCCGCCTGCAACAGAGTGGGGAGGCGTACGTTTCGAATGCGGTCATCGGCGAGAAGTTCGTGCTCCGAGCGTGCATCGTGAATTTTCGTACTACTTCTGCCGACATCCAGGAATTGACGCTTATCGTGACTAGGATGGGGAAAGATATAGACAAGGCATTGCGCCCGAGAGCTTCGTAGAATCTGTCAATCCTCAATAAACACATCTATCTTCACTTGACCGAATAAACAGTTATTCACTCAAGTGGTTTGTTCGGAAGATGGAACGATTAGCGCAGCTCAATGAGCGAGTTGGCCTGAAGTCGTCGACCGAAATTTACCTTCAGCAGCAACCGCTATCTTTATTCACATCTCAACGCCACCATCGGGTCCACCCGCATGGCTCGCCGACCCGGGATGAAAGTCGCAACGAAGGCCACAGCTAACAGAAAAAGCGGCATGGAAATGAATGCGATGGGGTCGTGTGCGCCGAGGCCAAACATCATGCTGGAGAGCACCCCCGACACAGCCGCACACAGAGCCACGCCAACGACCCCGCCAATCAGAACAGGGCGCATGGCCTGCCAAAGCACATGGCGCATGACCTTAGCACCATCAGCGCCCAGAGCCATACGAATGCCGATGTCACGTACGGATCGACTTACGCTGTAAGACACCATCCCGTACACGCCAATTGAGCAGAGCAGCAGGGCCAGTACGCCCAATGCTCCTGACAGCGCAGTCACGATTCGCGAAGGTGCGCGCCAGACTTCGAGGTAGTCTTCGAGCCGCGTCACATCAATAGACACGCCAGGATCGATCGACCGCCCCGCATCGCGAATGCTCGTTGCTATATCGGTGAAACCGGTTGAGTAGCGAACCAGGACGTAGCTTCGTGAGTTGTCTTCTGTCCCGCCTGGGAAATAAAGATAGTTTGTGTCGAGTTGACCGAGATGCGCGACCTGAGCGTCTTTGGCCACGCCGATTACTGAATACTCGCGCCCTGAAATTTCACGCAAAGTCTGCCCCAATGGATCTTGACCCTGCCAGAGCCTTCGTGCGGTCGACTCTGTGACGATGATGCCAGGCGCCTCATGCGTTTCAGTGGGCGTGAAGCTCCGACCTCGCACAATCGGGATGCCGAGCAGAGAAAAATAGTCCGGGGTGACGTGGTTATATTCGATGGGAACCATGTCAGCACGGCCGAGAACCATAAAGTGCGAGGCGCTAAAGTCATGACTCAGCGGCGCGCACTCCGCCTGCGCGACTTCGGTCACTCCGGGGATGCCCTGGATCCGCTCTCGAAAACGTCGCATAAAACCTGTGGCGTGTGCTGGATCGTAGCCCTGTTTCGCTAGATCCAGAAAAATCGCCGCTACACCCTTGATCTCAAACCCCGGATCAACAGTCTGTGCTCTGTACAGCCCGCGGAGCAGCAATCCGGCAGCAAGCAACAAGACCATGCATACGGCAACTTGAGAGTCGGTGGGCATCGATAATGATTTTGCCGCGCAATCTTTCGAGAATGTTGGCGCGTGGATCATGGGCCGCAATATGTTCGGACCGATTCGCGGTCCGTGGCAGGACGATTCCTGGAAAGGTTGGTGGGGCCACAATCCGCCCTACCATACACCGGTTTTTGTGCTCACGCATCACCCGCGGGCCGACCTTACGATGGAAGGGGGCACGACGTTCCATTTTGTTACGGATGGGCCAGAGGCGGCTTTGGCGAGAGCGAGGGATGCGGCAAAAGGAAAAGACATTCGAATCGGTGGCGGAGTCTCGGTGCTTCGCCAATACCTGGCCTTGAAGCTGATCGATGAAATGCATTTGGCTGTTTCGCCAGTCCTGTTTGGTGAAGGAGAACATCTCTTCGGCGGTTTGGACCTACCCAGGCTCGATTACGTCCATGGCAAAACTGCGCCTGGAAACGGTGCACTTCATGTCGCCATCCGAAAGACGTAACGTACACCCAGCGCGAAAAATAGTGATCTACTTCACGTAATGTATTTCATTCAGTTCCCATCTGACGGGAATAGACCATAGCTCTTATTTGCCTCGTGGACATCATCAGGACCGCCTTCATCATTAATGAGGTGGACCGATGCGGCGATTTCTTCCGCATCGGTCTCGGTTCTGTTACTGGATGTTGAGGACGAGAGGGATCGTTCTTGTAGTCGAGCCGCTGGTGGCCGTCACAAGAATGGTCTTCGATCCGGTTTCCTGTAATTGTTGCGCCTTGCTGCTTCCGCCACCGCACCCTATTACCAATCCTAGAGACAGTACCGAGAGCAGCAGAAGGCAAGCGAATCCTTGAAGGTATCGCCGTCCGTTTCGAATCCGCCAGAGGCACAACAGAGAGAAGGGAAGAAGCAGGATGCCAATTCCCCTGCCCCACAGTGTTTCAGCAGCCTGAGTGGCTTTGCTACTGATTGTCAAGGAAGTAGTTGCGCTGCTTCCTGCAGTTATAGTTGCCTGTGCGGGGTTAAAGTTACAGGTCATGCCTACCGGCAATCCGGTGCAACCGAAGTTAACAGCCCCGGCCAGTCCAGACTCTGAGTTCACCTGCATGGTTACCGGCGAGGACATTGCTCCGTAGGTGACCGATAGATTGGCTGTAGAGAGAGAGAGCAACATACCAGGCGCGTTGGCATAAACTGTCACAATACTGCTGGCGGATTGAGATGTATAGTAAGGGTCGTTCACAAGGTAATCTGCCGTAATCGAATGCTCACCGAGTGCGAAGCCACTGGCGGAGAAACTCGCCTTGCCCGTCGCATCTAAAGTCGCCCTTCCCAGTTCCGCATCTCCATCCTGGAATGACACAATTCCTGATGGCACACCCGTTTGAGACGTAACAGTTGCCAACAGAGGAACACTGTCTCCAAGAACAGAGTTGGCCGGAACAACAACCGTCGTAGTTGTCAAATATTGGCTCTTCGGTCCTCCTGAAGGTGGCGCGGCGCCAACGCCAGAATTGGTGTAGTTGCACGGAGCCGTCTGATCGGCAGGAAATCCATCGAAGCCATTCGTCCTTGTGTCCATAAAGACCGATTTCATAGGTCCGGAGGGAGTGACAAATGGGTCAATTGGGAGATTCAATCCACCTGGAGAGAACAATGTGCTAGCCAGTTGAGAGTCGATGAAAGGAATATTCTGGTTCCCTTTACTCATATTATTAGCACTCCCTCCGAGAATGTAGTAGTCGGTAGGGTTAGGATTTGTGCCGCCGCTTGCACCAAGAAGGTAATACCAGGGATCGGGTACGTCCCCATAGGTCGGATACGAAACAAGGACATGACTTAGATTTACGCCGGAAGCATACCAACAATTTCGATCGTTGTTGTCGTTGAAGTTTCCCATACTGGGACCTCCTGCGATCCATGAGGGATAATACTGGACTCCATAGTACGCTGGCAGAATGGACATAAAAAAGCTGCGCTGCGATGCCTGTCCCAAGAGTGTGACTGCGAGATTCTGCGCGGCCTGATTAGGCGAATAGAAGGCGGGATTGTCGCTATTTGTAATGAGTGGTCCTATCGCCGACAATTTTCCCCAATCCGCAAGGAGAGTATCGAGTTCAGTGTCGAAACCGGCGGTAAGCTGCTGTTGCAATCCGCTGTTGGCCAAATTTCCAATCGTCGTATTGAATGTATAGCCGGGACTCGGCAATGGCTGAGAACCGTCGTTATTGGTAAAACCGCCACTGATGGCGCTCGCGCCGTCGAAAACACCTGCGATTAGGGATCCTACTTTGGTAACCAAATCGGCCGTGTCTCCAGTCACGAGTCCGTCGGTCGCGAGTGTGACACCCTCATTCACTACGCTACTTACAAGACTGAGAATGCCAGATACGTTGACCGTCACCGGAGTTGGTGGAGGTGGCTGCAAGGTGCTTTGTACCACAGCCGCTGCTCCAATCAATGCGAGGGCCGCACTCCCATTTCCCGTCGCGACAATATCTTTCATGTTGGTCGATCCATTCACCATGAATTGCAAAACATTGTCCATGTCGACAATTTCGGCGCTCACTTGCTGTGCAACCGCCGCAAGGTCCTGCTGCGTAAAGCAGGTCAGCGGCCTGCCCGCCACCGGATCGTTCCATGTAAAGCAGGTGCCCGCTGCGCCGGGAAACGGAAGGTTGATAGGATCAAATGTGTGATAGTCGATGTAAGTGTTATTGGAGCCGGCGAAATAATAATGGATATCATCCAGATGGCTTCCCTGTGCTCCCCGGATGTAATACTGGGTTACTAACTCATAGCTTAGATAATTAAACGCGGCGAACTGCCCTGCCACGCTGCTAGCCCCTGGAAGTAACGTTCCGTTTAGCTCCGGCCACTCAATAGGCTGTTGGGAAGCGACAAGACTCATGGTGAAATCGGCCCCGGTTCCCGCCGCTTGCTGGGCTTGAGACTCCTGCGAGGTCTTCGTAGGCCAATATAGTCCGTTCAAGTCACGCGAAAGCAGCCCATGGACAAACCCTGTTTGTCCCTGTTGGGCAGCGAGACTCGTGGAAAGAACCGCGTTTCCGTTTAGCGAGTTGCCGCAAACTTGGCAGGTGATGAGCGTATAGGTGCTTCCTGGAGTGTATAGAGAAAGAGTCTGTCCAGGTGTACCTCCGAGAGGTTCCAACGTCCTGGCCAGGAAAGAAGATTCTGCAAATACTATTCCTCGTGCTATATCTAGAGGGCTCTGATTTGCGGAATAGGCAGCAGTCCCAACGGTAACCAAGAAAACAAGCTCGTCCTGTCTGATGGCACTTAGGGCTTTGCCGAGATTTGCATAGGCGTTCAACGCTGTACTGGCGTCAGACGACCCGGTCGGATAGAACCCACCACAATCGGGTACGACTGTTAGTTGTTTCCCAACATCTCCAGCGGCTATACAGCTGGAGCCAAAATCACCAGCATTCACTACATAGTCCAGATTGTCGCGCTGTAGCTTTAATAACCAGTAGCCATTTGTTTCGCCTGCCGGCGAGGTAATGACCGTTTTATTAGGATAGTTAAAGCCTTTGTAGCGGGACAATGAACCGACGCCCTGAATAGTTACACTACTGAGATTGTTGTTCGCAGGATCATTGGGTGATACAACATATTCGATAGGATTAGAGGATTGAAAGTTATAGTTACCGTTCACATCCTCGACTAACGTGCCTGTGGCAAAGGCACCAAAAGACTCATATGGAGTACTGGTGTTCACGCCGTAATTTTCATATGCGGAACCGGGTGTTGGTGCGCCTCCACTTCCAATCGCGAGATAGCTGACAGGCGCGTCATTGGAACTTAGAATCTTTCCGCAATTCGCAGGTGGTTTAGCGGAAGTGCAGTTGTAAACCTTACCTCCGATGGAGCTTGTATCCAACGTTGCGTCCGCAGCGCCTGCATAAGCGGTTCCGACAATGACCAATTCGGCGGAAGTGAGGGTTCGGAGATAACCGGCCATAGTGAGGCCGTCGTTGAAGCAGTGCGGCGCCTGATCAACTTCATTCAAGGTTTGCCGGTCCAAAACCTCCACCTGATATAGACTGCCACAGCTGCTGGATGGGTAGTTCAGTTGAGTTCCGACTTTTATCCACGGCGCCGTTGCATTTACATTTCCAAAACCACCAGGAGCGACATTAATGGCGACAGCTGGAGGAAGGAATATTCCGAGCAGGGGGTAGGCTTGCGGTGTCTGTGCTGACGATGACGGGGTCGCGGCAGCAGCCCGGCTTGACGTATTCAGTTCGTCGCCGTCAAAACGTAACCGCGAACTCGCCAGTGAACCGTCACTTTTTTTTACGACAGCATACAGGACGTTCTTCCCATTTCGGAGTCCGTCTACTGAGGAAAGAGTGGCCGTTGCGCAAACAGATCCGGCGCATGGTGTTTCGCTGAATTTCGAGCTCACGTCCTTGCCGTTTAAAATCGCCTTGAGCGCCTCGGTCCTTGTTCCAGACGGGAACGTTAGCGTCACAGTCCTGCTGCCGGAACTTCCGCCAGAAAGAGTGTCAAAAGAGGCATTCATTTGGATGCTATTGCTCCGTACGCGAGACTGCGATCCCGAAGCAGCTTGCGCACCCGCAAGTGCGACAGAAAAATGACAGGCAAACATAACACCTATCAACCAAGACAACATTCTCATCAGTTTCATAATCTCTCCTTAGGTTGCGACATGTTGGCTGACATCTGATCTCGCCCTCGGATCAGCAGAAGATACAAACGTGTCAAGAAACTCGCTAAACGCCGAATCGGTCAGTCCGTGAGCAGTTTCTGATGCCTTCAGAGATCGAAGCCGGAAACGCCCACACCGAGGCTACGAAAGATAATTGGGGAAAGGAATAGCGGATGCCACTCATGCATCTGTGCGCTGCCACTTAGACGGCCTGTGTGGTCGCTCGCATTGCGAGCATCCTGCGCAGTGATTAGTGTTGAGTAGAGTGCGAACAGCGGCCCGGTTCTCACGCGAGTTGCGCCAGGTGAAGCTCTAAGCAGAACGTTAAAAAATATGACTATTCTTATCGTGGAAGACAATAGCGCAGTTCGCCGCCTGATCCGGCGTGCCATCAGCCATGTCGCCTCTGAAGTGTATGAGTGTGAAGATGGAGCGGATGCCCTGGCTGCGTATCGTCGCTACGATCCGGATTTGGTTCTGATGGATATCCGAATGCCTCGGATGGACGGTCTATCGGCTACGAGGCAAATACGATCCGCCTACCCAGGCGCTCGCATCGTCATGGTGACAGATTATGATGATGACAAGTTGCGGCGGGCCAGTTCCCAGGCTGGCGCGTCTGGCTACGCATTGAAGCAGGACCTGACAGAATTAGAGCGAATCATCACGAACAGTTCATCTGCACCTTCGAATGAGTGAGGCCCGTGTTTCCTGCGCCAAAGAGTGGCATGCCGCGAATCGCAATTGATCGTGGACCGGCATCACGAACGGGACACATGGCGCAGGGCATATTACTGCTTTGCGCATGCGTTTTCGGACTCCTGAGTAGTGTTGCATCTGCTCAAATGCAATATGGCTATACCAACTGGACCGTGGATGACGGTTTGCCGCAAAACAGCATTCGCGGAATCACCCAGACGCCGGATGGATACATTTGGATTCCCACCTTTGACGGGCTGGTTCGCTTTGATGGCGTGCGGTTCGCGTCGTTCAATCGGTCAAATACGAAAGGCATCGAGTCGAATCGATTTAGTGGCATTGTGCAAGGAAAGGGTGGTGAGCTGTGGATCGCCACCGACGGTGCGGGATTAACGCGCTATCACGATGGATTGTTTGAAACATATGGCAGGGAACAAGGAATTGAGAACGGTACGGTTCGCGGCCTTACCGTCGATCTTGCAGGTCACTTGTGGATTCTGTCGGCGGACCGAATTGAACAATGGGACAACACGAATAATCGATTTACAGATGTCACTCCATCACACACCGGTTCAGTTTTTAATCCATTCATTTGGGATGATGCCGGATTTTGGGCGTCAAGCCATACGAGGCTGTATTGTTTTCTCCGAGGGCACTTTTCTTCCTACGACCTGCCGCATTGGCTAGGAGGACGGGCTATCTTCTATGCGGCATCAGACCAGAAAGGCGACATCTGGTTGGAGGCCGAGGGCGGTCAAAAAGCAATCCTCCTTCCCGGACCATCCCCTAAGTTTCTTCAGGTCGATCGCGATGCCACGGCGCATTATATCGACCGGCATGGGCATGTTTGGAATGTTCGAATCGGATCTCGACTCAGTCGCTACTTCGACTTTATCTCCTCAAACCACGCCATAGAGATTTCTCCCACTCATGTATTCGAGGATCGTGAACAAACCCTCTGGCTGGCAACAGAGGGTAAAGGCCTCTATCAGCTACAGCCGCAGATAATCCGTACTTACTCCAGAGAAGAAGGTTTGGCAGATGATGACGTGTATCCCATTTTCCAGGATCGCTCGGGAGCAGTCTGGGTTGGCGCATGGCACAAGGGCGTGAGCCGGTTTGACAAGGGAAAAGTTACGAATTACACGGTGCAGGATGGTCTGCCGAACGAGCTGGTGACGGCAATCGCACAGGATCATAGTGGTCGCCTCTGGTTTGGCAGCCATGGAGGTCTAAGCATCTTTGATCATGAGCGATTTCGGAAGATCGAGAACCCTAAGCTCCCCTGGGTGGCACAAGCCATTCTGGCGGATCGGTCGGGAACATTGTGGTTCGGCACTGTGAATGGGTTGGTGTCATATAAAGACCGGTTAACTCGGCTGTTTACGGTACGAGACGGACTCCCGACAAACGACATCCATGTGCTGATGCAGACTCAATCAGGCGATCTCTGGATTGGCGGATACGGAGGTATCGCAATTCTGCATGACGGCCGTTTTACTCAGTGGACGGAGAAAAACGGACTGCCCAGCAATAATATCTGGTCACTCTATCAGGATGCCGACGGTGTGATATGGATTGGCACGTATGATGGCGGCCTTGTCCGCTTTCAGGATGGCAAGATTACAAGCTTCGATGTAGCCAATGGCCTCTACAGTCATGGCGTTTATCAAATACTTGATGACAACCATGGCTATTTGTGGATGAGCTGCAGTCGCGGCATCTATCGGGTGAGCAAAAACGAGTTGAATGAAGTCGCATTTGGCAAACGCCGTACGATCACATCGATTGCGTTTGGAAAGATTGATGGCTTGCTTGATCTGGTGTGCAACGGCGGCTTGCAGCCGGCCGGCATTCGGAGCAGCGACGGTAAACTGTGGTTTCCAACGCAAGATGGTGTAGCAACGATAGACCCTGGTAGCGTTTCGGCGGACAATCAGCCGCCTCCTGTGCTCATCGAGTCGGTTACGCTGGACCACTCTCCGATGGCGTTTACACCTTCCCTTACGATTCCTCCAGGAAAGCGAAGTCTGCAAATCGAATACACCGCTCTCAGCTTCAAGGCTCCAGAACAATTGCATTTTCGTTACCAGATGGCAGGCTTGGACACATCGTGGATAGATGCCGGCGCGAGGCGAACTGCCTACTATTCGGATGTGCCGCCTGGCAAATACGAATTCAAAGTGATTGCAGCGAATGCCGATGGAGTGTGGAATCATCAGGGGCAAGAGTTTACCGTCACCGTGCTAGCGCCGCTCTATAGACGGTGGTGGTTCTTAACAATGATAGCGACCATTTTTGCAGTCACTATCATCGGGTTCTCCCACCATCGGGTCGTGCAGCATCGGCGTGCACGAGAGGCTCAGCACGCATTTTCTCAGCAGCTCATCGCCTCTCAGGAAGGTGAACGTAAGCGTATCGCGGCGGACCTGCACGACAGTCTGGGCCAACGTCTCGTCGTCATCAACAATCTCGCATTGTTTTCCCTAAAAACAGACGACGGGGCGACAACGTCGGGGGCCTGGAAGGAAACAGCCTCAGAAATCAGCACTGAAGCCGTCAACGCAATTGCCGAGATGCGTAGTGTCTCTTACAACTTACGCCCCTACCACCTCGATCGCCTAGGTCTCGCCAAGGCCATCGAGGGCCTTGCTGAAGCGGTTGCCCGTGCATCAGGCATTGAGATTTCAGCCATCGTGGATGATGTGGACGAGGTTTTCACTGAGGAGTTGCGCATTAACTTCTACAGAATCGTGCAGGAGGGGCTTCAAAATATAGTCAAGCACGCCCACGCAACGGAGGCAACGGTGAGGGTTGAGCACCACGGTGATCGAGTTGTTTTAACGATACAGGACAATGGCCAGGGCTTGCCGTCCGGCAGTCGTATCAGTGATTCTGCCCGGGGCGGATTCGGTTTAACAGGAATGGCGGAACGAGCAGCCCTTCTCAGTGGAGTTCTTAAGGTACATTCCGAACCAGGACATGGCACTATCGTCCATATGGAAATACCCGTAAGATGAAACCGGCATGGCTGAACAAATTCGCATTGTCCTGGCCGATGATCATCCCGTAGTTCTCAGGGGTCTCAAGATGTCGGTTGAGGAAGACCGGCGCAACATCGTTGTTGGTGAGGCACCAAACGGAGAGAAGGCGCTGGCATACATCCAGAACCTGCAGCCTGACCTAGCCATTCTCGATATTGATATGCCGAAGCTCGATGGCTTTGCTGTCGCCAGAGAAACGGGCAGGCTGAAGCTTCCAACCAAGATCATCTTTCTGACATTGCATAACGACGAGAAGGTATTCGATGCAGCGATGAAGTTGGGGGTAAAGGGTTACCTTCTGAAAGAGAGCGCAATGCAGGAAATCGCTGCCGCAATCGAGAGCGTCGTCAGCGAACGCACCTATATCAGCTCTGCGATTGCAGCACAGGTGATGGAGAGGCGGCATAAAGTACCCTCTTCCGCTGACTCCATGCTTGGCCGTCTCACGCCAACCGAGCGCAAAGTTCTGAAAATGATAACGGAAGGTAAGGCGAGCAAGGAGATTGCGGACGAACTCTCCATTCACTACAGAACGGTCGAAAACCATCGCGTCAACGCGTGTCGAAAGCTGGGAATCGAGGGTACCAATGCCCTCCTCCGCTTTGCTCTGCAACATAAAGAGAACTTGTAACATGCATCCGATGAGCTCTTCAAATTGGCAGTGGTACCGTGTGCGGGAATGGCGGGCCCTTTCTGCATTTGCCCGGCTTCGGTATTTTTCTTTGGTGCAAATGGAACTTACGATAGGTCGATAAACCACAGCGAGAAGCGCAGGTTCTCGTCGTAGCCCTCGCAGTGGTTTATGTGTCGGCGGCTGCTAGCCAAATGCGAACGTCGCAATAAAACTGCTTACGCGTTTCTCAACCGGCGACAAATCGCCGATGCGCTGATTGACCAATCCAGCCTGAGAAACCCCAACTGCCCGAACCCGCGATTTGAACTTGAGCCCATCTTGGATGAGTGCTTGACCCTGTAAGCAATATTTGAGAATTGAAGTAACTCAAAAGCAGACTTGGCGGGCATTAAGCGACTTCCTTAGCTCCAAACGCTTCCGCCTGATCTTTCCCACTCGGTCACCCATATAAGCTCCTCATCCGTGACCGGATCGCTTCGAAACTTAGCCGGAAGCCAAGAGCCAAAAGTGGCGCACAATAGCGGAATATGGCTGACTCCGAAATCATCGGGATCGCTAATGCTTCCGAGAGACAAGGCTCGCATCTCGATTGATTCAGGCCTAATTGCGAACTTCTTTTATAGATCCTCACGTGAACCACATTGCCTCTTTTTGAGAGGATTTTCGCAACTGAGAACTGGTCGGAACACGGAACAGTGTGCGTACGCTGAAGGCCGGGTCGACAAGACAGAATGGGCGGCGTTTTCCGCCGACGAAACCTTCGACACCGGCATGGACTCAGCGTCGCCAGTGAGTGCTGACTACCAGTCGCGGTTTGGATTCTCGGGAGTTATGAACAAAGTGGAGATCGACATCACTCCGGCGAATCTTTCCCAGGCAGACCAGAAAAAGGTGGAGGTGGCGATGCTCCACGCGATTCTCAACCGGCAATAGCGTGTCTAGTCCTGAGACACGTTCTGCCATTGTTCCCGGAAAACGGGGTTGACCCCCTTAAGGCACGTCCTGCTGCGAAGGGAAACGGGAGACGAATACATGTCCAGCAAGCACCGCATCAATTGTCGGAATCAGATCCGAACCCAGGAACTTCTTGGTGACATAGCCCTGACCTCCCGCGGCAAGACAAGCCCTCACAAAGCCCGAGTCCTCATGCGTTGAGAGAAACACGATCTTGACCTTGTTGGATCGCTTCCTTAGCTCGAGTGCGACTTCGATCCCACTCAGGCCGGGCATCGAGATGTCCAAGACGACCAAATCGAGTTCGAGCCTCAGGATCGCATCGAGAGCGGCTACGCCATTCGAGGCCAGAGCTACGACATTGAACGATTTTCGCAAAAGTTTAGCGATTGCGCTCAGTATGGCAGCGTGATCATCAACCGCTTATCAGGCGCTACGCAAGCTCACTTCCCTTAGCAGGTGCCTTTTTCTGGATGATGCTCCTGTATATGGCGATTCGCTACGGTGTAAATGACAGAGTCACCCATCTGGTACTTGCTTTTGCGGGGATGATCACTGCAGTGGTCTACGCGTGGGGCCCGCCGATAGCGCTGGCGATATGCATAGTTTTGGGCCTCTGTGTCCTGACAGCATCAGCCATCGGCAGGGAATATCGGAGGGCAGCGATGGTTCTTCCCAATGCCACGCATATGATTCGGCGCCGCCATTGTTTCCTGTGCAAACCTAAAGTCGAGGGCGAAATCCAGTTCGTCAACAAGCTCTTCGATATCGCTGCCTGATCAGTCTGCGCGCATGCAAAGAACTGCGTTCCGCTCAAGTTAATGCAACAGAGCCCCTCTGCGTTACCCGATCTCCCTCGGTGCGCCGGTTAGTCTGCTTAACTTTGATATCGATGTTGCGCAGCTCAAGCCCGAATGAATCCCGGCTCGGCAATATCGCTCACCGGACATGTAGAAGTGGAGAACGCTATCTCAACAATGTGCTAACAACCAATCGGGCCAGAGTTGTGTACGACCTTCTCAACGCAGCCGGTGCAGGGGCGCGGGTTTCGGCGGTTCCCGTTTGAGATATGAAGACACATGCAGTCAACATCAACTGCAGGGAAACATCTGTTCCGAATTGCTTGTGTTTCATTGAAATCCGCACAATATCCAGAAGACCGCCAAACAGCGTCACTGCCATGGCCGTCGCGAAAGATCCAAATAGAACGGTGCATGCACGCTAGCTTCTTGTAGTCGTGGCTCGGTTCCGAAGGGGGCGGCGGGCCTTTTTCTTGCCGATTGACTGCGGGCGATGCGACTCGCGAAGTTCAGCCATAAAATCTGCCCTTAGCTTCGGTCCTCCTTCTTTCAGCAACTGAGGCAGGCCCCTCAGCCCGGATCCCGGCACGTGCTTATGCCCCCATGCAGTCATCTCCATCAGGAGAGGAAGCAAGTCGATGCCTTTTTCCGTAAGACTGTAAATGGCTTTCTGCTTATGGCTGGGATCATGAGACTTGACGATGATTCCTAGCTTGACGAGATTTTGCAGACGATCGGCCAAAATATTCGACGAAATCCTTTCCTGAGAGTCGGTAAGGAGCTCGCGAAAATGCCTTCGGTTCATGAACATGATGTCGCGGATGACGAGCAGACTCCACTGATCGCCAAACATTTCGACCATTCGGTTCATGACGCACTCTGACCTGTGATCTTTGCGCACGCTGCCTCCACTGCGGCGGGGTGTTACTTGCACCGACGATTGTACAACTGATTGCGAGTGAGAACCAGTTGTGTTTGCGGCCTGGAGTCGTCGGGGCTTCCCGCCAACTTCTTCCTTTTCAGAGGCCGTCGCAGGCAGGGTCCAGAGGGGCATCGGCCTTCTCGTCGGCAGTCTTCTTTCTGGTTGGCAGTCTTCCAGCCGACAGACATCAAGGAAAAGGCCAACCAGTTGTTATATTTGACCGGTTGTACAAAGCAACCAGTATATTATTTCTCGTAGAATCGGGGCGACTAAAGTCCGGTTTTTTGTAGATGTGCCTCCGGCTTTCCGCAGTCAAGTTTGTGAACGAATGTGATTGCAGATCACGCTTTTGCGGAATCGCGTTACACGTCAGTGGGTTATCCCTGCGTTCCCTGGCGCCGTAACCGAGGCCGAGGATGGGCGATGTACGACGTAGTTGATGGCACCTCAAATGCTGTAGTACACGCGGTACGCTCGCGCGATCAAACACCAAGCACCGCTTCTAATGAGTTCCAGCATGACCACGCATTGCACGAATCAAACCCAGGAGGAGATATGGATCGACTGCAGGGTTATAAAGCAGCAAGTGTTGTACTTCTTGCATGTGGTTTAGCAAGCGCTCAAACCATTACCACATTTAGTATTCCGGGCGCGGGCACAGGCGCCGGACAGGGCACGGGGGGCTTTGGCATCAACCCGCAGGGGACTGTCGTGGGATCCTACCTTGACGACAACAACGTTTTTCACGGCTTCCAGTGCGTTTCAGGCTGCGGTTCGCTCAGCACCATCACCAGGTATGACGCTCCGGACGCGGGAACAGGGGCAAACCAGGGCACTATCAGTTTCAGCATCAACCCGTTCGGAGTGGTTGTAGGTTACTACATTGATGCAAATAACGTGGCGCATGGCTTCGCGACTGCTCCTCCGTTCAAGAAATTCACCACTTTGAACGAGCCGGACGCCGGGCAAGGCGCTGGCCAGGGCACTTTCGCGGGCAACGTCAACCTGGGCGGGGAGATCGCCGGATACTACATTGACGCAAACAGTGTGGCCCACGGCTTCGTCACGGCTCCGCCTTACCGCACTTTCACCTCATACGATCCCGAAGGTTCCGTAAACACGTTTTCCGCAATCGCAAGCGCTCTCAACACAGAAGGGGCGGTGACGGGAACTTACGTTGATGCGACCGGCGCGCTCCACGCGTACGTGCGCGTTGCGGACGGCAAGATTGACGAATACAACGTGAAGGGCGCAGGCACAGGTTCCGGCCAGGGCACATCACCGTCAAGCATCGACGACCTGGGAGGGATTGCGGGAAACTACATTGATCCGAGCGGCGTGAATCACGGGTTCCTGCGCCGTCGGTTCGGCGGCATCACTACCTTCAACGTTTCGGACGCGGGAACAAGTTCCGGCCAGGGCACCATACCTGAGGGCATCGACCTGTTGGGGGAGATCACAGGACAATACATTGACTCGAACGGCGTGAATCACGGCTTCGTACGGAGTCGGTCCGGCGCCATCACCACCTTCGACGCGCCGGGAGCGGGGACGGGCGCTGGCCAGGGCACCCTTCCTGAGACCCCTAGCATGTTTGGGGTGATCACCGGACAGTATATTGACGCAAACAATGTACATTACGGCTTCCTGCGGACCCCGTAACCCGCGCTGGGTAAACAGGCGTCAACAGGGTAGGTTGATTGGAACCTTCAGCCGCCGGGCTCAACCCGGCGGCTTTTCTTGATTCATAAGCATCACGAACGCCAGTATCGCTGTGAGATGGTGGTTTGCTCTCATCGGACTCACTCCTTCCGTGCCTCCGGCAAAATGCTGCTAGTTCTTGCGGAAAGATCAGCGATTGCTGTTCTAAACAGATAGCGCTCACCACCTGGAGTGGCTGGGTTCGGATTCTGGGCGCTATCCGGGCAATCCTACGATCACTTACGAAAACCGGTTGCAGCTGAATCTTACCCTCAGTACGTCGCGGGGCCCGTGGCGGTATAACCTCCGCACGCTCATCGAGGGGCGATTTCCCGACGATCGTCCCGCTTCGGCTCGCCTTCGATTTCGACCCGGCGTCGACTATACCTTACCGCTTCGCATGGCGCGGCGTCCGGTACTCGTCGTGAACAATGAGTTCTTCATCGTCCCCGGATACAACCTCTTCGCCAACGGCGGCAGCAGCTTCACCCAAAACCGATTCCAGGTGGGAATCCGGTTTCCCATCGCGGATTCGTTTTCTATTCGGCCTTACTACTTATTGCAGTCGCTTAACCAGCCCACCGGCTGGGACACAAACGAAATCGTTGGTATCTCACTCGCGTTTAAGGTTCCACGCAAAAGCAAGTGAGTCCTTGCGCCAGAACCAATAGATGCTCAGGGGCGACGCGCCGATTAGCCGTCTTATCGATCATTCGAGGATTTGCCCGAGGTCACATCCCTGGAAACGGCGTTTTAAGTAAATTCGTTCCTGGTGCGAGGAACTTACTGAAAACGCGACTTTGCAGGAGTTTGTATTGCTGAACCAGCAGAGTCATGGTTTAAAGACGGCACCGCGAGCGGGAGCGGTTTAATTTTTAAGCTCAGCGTTTCCCCCGAGGTATAAACTGCCCCCATGCGATTTTATGCACAAGCCCGTTTGGTCAGAATTTCGCTACCTTTGTTGAACCTTGCGCTCTGTGTCTTTCAAATTCAATCTGCGGTTCGCCACCCATCCACGGAACATACGTTCATGGCCATATGCTGGGGCTTGATTACCTTTCTCAATGCCATCAATTTTTGGGGCACGTATTGGAAGGTCACGCCACAAGGCCTACTTGAAAGCCGAATATTGTTTGCGCGTCGCCTAATCCCCTACAACATCATTCAGGATGTCAGCCCGGATGATTCACCTCGTGGGAAACGGGACCATAGTTGGATTAGAGTTTCCATCCTCCTAGACAAGCCGCTACTAGCCCGTCCGGCTGAGTACGAGCGCTTCGTCTCTGCGTTGGAGCAACATCTTGATCCTGTCCTGATCCAAGTCTGAGACGTAGAGTCAACAAACGCTCGCTCGACCGAGCTGTTCCCTGAAAACTGGGTTTTCAGTAAATTCAGACCGCTAGTGGTCGCCACGGGCAAGTTACCCTAAAGAATGTTGAAGACATCCTTCCGGAGATTGCGTGAAACTTCAAGCCGCATTCACGATCCTTGCTCTGCTCCTGAGCAAGGGTGTATCTGCCCAACAGGTCTTCGACAGCCATGTGCATCTGTGGGCAGGCGAAACGTCGCTGCGACAGTATGAGGCGCAGGCCAAAGCCGCAGGGATCAGCCTGGTCGGGTTCGGCGGCATGTGGTTTGGCGGCCCAAACCAGGCCTTGAGCGGACATCCTGCGGACATCAAGGCAAGCAACGACGCCCACCTTGCCCTCGCAAAGAAACACCCTGAGATGTTGCCGATTGCGACGGTCCATCCGTATGACGGCCAGGCTGCCCTCGAAGAGATCACGCGCGTCGCAGCGCTCGGTTTCAAGGTTCTCAAGCTGCATCCGCACACGCAGAAATTCGATCCTTCGGACCCGCGCGTTCTCACCGTCGTCACTCATGCTGGCGATCTCGGCATGATCGTCTTGATGGACAACTTCAACATCATCCCGGGAGACAGCGAGAAACTCTTCAACCTCGCGGTCGCAGCACCAAAAACGCGTTTCATCTTCGCGCATCTGGGCGGCATGAACTTTCGCTTCTGGAATGTCATACGGGCTGCTCGGACTGCCAGGGGCCTCTATGCGGATAATATCTACTTCGACATCTCCGGAACGACCGTTTTGCTCAAGGACTCGCCCATCCGGGACGAGTTCGTCTGGACCATCCGCGGTGTCGGTATCGATCACGTTCTGCTGGGTTCGGATTTCCCTCAGTTCACGCTTGCAGACACGCTGGCCGCATTCGACAGTCTCAATTTGACGGCTGAGGAGAAGAAGAAAATCCGGTGTGAGAATGCACGCACGCTCTTCGGCAGAACGCGTTGAGACTTGACACCCCAGCAGATGGCTTCCGACACGCCGACTTGTAGGGACTGATCGCCACCGCTTCTACGGACGTCGAGGCGTATGCTGTTAGGTTTGAGGCGAGGCAGGAACGACGTCGTCTTCTTCGCTTGAGACAAGCGTGCCCTGATGATAGAGAGCGCGCCAGCCATTTACGTTCTGTTCCCAAATAGTTGCTCTGCGGGTTAATCGTTGCCCTTGCTGAGTACGCATCAAAATTGGATTAAAATGTTAACGCCACAAACCTCAATTTCTCTCCGGTGCGGGAGCGTCACCATGAACTCTAGAGAAAGTGATGAATTCGTACATCGTCAGAATCCAGATGGCACATTCGATTCCATCTGTCTGTCCTGCTATCTAACCGTCAGTTCGGCACCAAACGAATCAGCGTTGGTAGACGGCGAAGCAAAACACTCGTGTACGACAGTTATTGCCCACACGAGCGGCAACGCTAACGAGCTTCCTTGGCGCATGACGAACACAACAGTTTCTCAAGATGAGTCAGATTTCAATACAAGTGGTCGGAGTAGTCATCATGATGGATCGCTGCTTCAATCCAGCCTGTCAGAAAAGACTTCGTTATCTTCGTGACGGTCGCGTCGTGCGTGTCATACAAAATCACCATGGACAGGTTCGCGTAGAGCATTTCTGGCTCTGCGGTCCCTGTTATACGGTCTACGATTTCGCGTTTTCCGAAGAGGGTACCGCGTTCCTGAAAGCGCGAGCGTCCGATACGTTTGGACATTTGCACGAATCTACCGCTGCATAGCTAATCTACACAGACTTCATATCCGAGCATGTGCACCACTAGGCAACAGCTCGATGAACGCACTCCTCCCAGCCCTCGTCAGCCTGCGGTGGCTATTGCGCCAACGTAGCCTTTGGTTGCACTGCTGTTATGGCCACTCCCCAGTCTCGCCTTCATCGTGCGTTGTCATGGCCCGCGCGGCACGGTGCCCTTCCGACCCCTCGGGATGAGCAATATTGAACATATTTATTTGGGTTTCTGAGCTCGAATGTAGCTTGCGGCAAGTGTGGAATGAAGCCATGACCAAGCAACACACTGTTTTTGATCCAAAGACGTTCCTGTCTACTGTCGGGGCGGGAAGAGAGATGATGTCTTTTCGGAAAGGACAGAGCATCTTCGCTCAGGACGATGTAAGTGACGCAGTGTTCGTCATTCAGACAGGATGTGTAAGACTTAGCGCAAGATACCAAGGCGGGAAGGTAGCGACGCTTGACATATTAGGCAACGAGGACTTCGTCGGCAACGATTCGCTTGCGGGCCAGCCAATCCGCACGACGTCTGCCAGCGCACTGACCGACTGCCAACTCCTGCGGATTGAACAGAAGGCCATGATGCTCGCACTTGCACAAGAAGTAAACTTGGCAACCGCAGTTTGTGCCCATGTATTGAAGAGGAACATTCGATACCAGCAGGATTTAGTGGACCAACGTTGCAATCCCAGCGAGAAAAGACTAGCGCGCATTCTCTTGCGGCTCACCCGTTTTGACGGCCAATCCTCATTCGGAACCGCGATTCCGAAGTTCAATCAAGAAACGCTGGCAGAAATGGTAGGGACCACACGGTCGCGCGTTTCTTTTTTCATGAACAAGTTCAGGAATTCTGGCTTCATTGACTACGACACCACAAGCAACCTGATTCGAGTTCATCGCAAGCTTCTTGCTTTCTGCGCGGGATAGCTTTCGCTCATTCTCCAACAACTTCGACAATGAGCCTCCGGAATTGTGCCCAGGTCACGGTCTATCGGAGGTGATCCTGCATAGTGCCTGAAAAGTCGGGATTCTATGAGACGGTCACTGATGTCAATAGCTGATCTGTGTTGATTCCTTCGTTGAGTATTGTTTTTGTTCTTTGCTTTGGTTGCGACGCATGTTGTTCTCCGCCGGGTTTCTATTCGCACTTCGCGTGAGCCGTAATGGCTCTGTGCCGTTTGGGGTTCAGTAGGAGAAGTCGATGCTGCCAGTTTTCGGCCGGCCTTGTTAAGGCCCAACCCGACACGCGGTCATCGGAACACGGGGTCATCGTAACGGTTGAACATGATTTTTTCCTTAAGCGGCCTTTGCATAAAACGGAATGTATGGCTGCTGCGTGACCCAGATGCGAATGCAGCAGCACGGCAAGTTTTCGCGCCACAGCGACGATGGCACGATTGCGGGATTGCTTGCCTCCCCGTGATGCCAGACTCAGTCCCCACTGTCGCAGAGTTGAGTCCTTTCCATGCCGCCCAAGAACGTGATTGGCACACTCCACCAGCAGGCTGCGGAGGAAGACGTTCCCAGCCTTGGTGATACCGAGCTGAGGATCTCGCTCTCCGGACTGACTCCGTTTCGGCCGCAGGCCGAGATAGCAACCCACATCGTGACTTCGTTGGAAACGTTCTTTGCTTCCCAGTGTCAAGACATAGGTCAGCGCCGTGAGCTGGCCCACCCCATAGACCTTTAGGAGCGCCTGTGTTTCGCGATATTCCGTCTCGGTCAATTGCTTGATCGCCCGGTCGTACTCTTTGATCTTCACCGTCATATCGGCAATCTGATGGAGCACCGGTCCGAGCGCCCGGGAAAGGCCTGGCGGCAACACAGCCACGCACCGCTGGGCAAAGCAGAGCGTGGACGAAGCGGGAAGCCGATATCCGCATGGCTTTGCTAACCCGCGCACTGCGTTCACCGCAGCGGTTCGCAGACGAAGGTTGCGGGCGCGGATGAGCGTGAGGGCTTCCTGCTGCGCGACTGTGCGGTGCGCAATCGGCCTCAGGATTTTCGGATCGAGCCGCGCAAAGCGGGCCAGCTTCTCGGCATCCACCTGGTCGCTCTTGCGATTGCTGTGCGAGATCGCCCGCAACTCGCGCATGTTGGCCACGATGACTTCATGACCCAACTCCTGCAGCTGCTCGCTGATCCATCGCAGTCAAGACACGGGCGATACAATCGTTGCGAAGCCACCAGTTACCGTGCCTCGCCGCACCATGAGAACGCAATGGGCCCTACACGTTCGTCACAGAGGTGAACCGCCTTGAAAAGATGGCCGTGGCGCACAATTCTTGTAAGCCTAGCCACGTTATTGGTCCTGGTGGGCGTAGCGCCCCTGGCTTATTTGTTATGGTGGGGAAAAGCTCACAACCTCGAGCCGCTGTCAGTCCCAATCTCGCTCAGGCGTGGTGATTACACATCACCCTTTTTTACAACAGACCTGGACGATGATTATCAAATCGAAATATATTTTCTCCCTTATCATCGGACTCCTCTGGATCTCGAATGGAAGATCGTCGATGAGACCGGGGCGCTGATTCAGAGTGGAGTTTACAGCGAGGATCAAATGGGCGGGAATGACGCGATTCTAGGGCATTATCGGCCAAAACGTGGATCCCGCCAGAGAATCATGGTCAGCATCCGTCAGGACGTTCAAGCGCCCAAGTCCGATACGAGATTACATATCGGCCTGCCAGAGAGAGGTCTTGAACAAGCCTATGGATCCGCCGCAGCTACTATCTGGGCGGCAATCGTTGCTGGCGCTGGGGCAATTATGCTTCTTGTCCTACTGATCCTGCGAGTGCTTCGGCGGCAGACCCCGCGACTGCTTCAAATCGGAACCTTACCCGCAGTTGACCAGAACAGGCTTCGCTCAGACTGAATAGCGAACGGCTGTGAAACGGCGTTTGCGCAAGTTCGCTGCTCGACGTCCTTTCTGTCGGCAAGTTACCGAGATCCCAGACTTTTCAGGCACTCTGGGATTGTTTATGGTTTGGCGGTCGCCGACCGGAAAACTCCAATCCGGCACCCCGCTGCTATGCTGAGGTCGTGCAATACGAGCGTTTTGTTTACCCCAACTACGACGAAGCAATAGCCAACTACTTCGATGGCGCATTCGAGGCCGTTTACATCCTGCTGCATCCGTTCGTCGGGATACCGGACGAACTCGCGCCGCTCATCGAGCGTTATCCTGACGATGAGCAGATCGTGACCGTCGGATCAAAATGCTCTTGGGCCGTCATCGGGGAGCGATTAGGATTCTCCAGTTATCCGAAACTGAACCAGGCTCTCCTAACCTCCAACCGAGCTATCGTGGAAGAGCTTTGTGATTTTGAGGCGTCTGCCTCGCTCACCAGCTTCCTCGAAGCGAATCCGATCTGGATGCCAGCGAATGGCTGCTTCGACCCGCTTCTTCGGTGATTATCTCTCAGTGTTCGATTCATCCGGAAATCCCGAACTCATTTTTGTCCCGGAGTTTCCGGATGTTGATAAGTCCGCGAGACTCTCAGTCTCCGACCTAAGACGCGGCATTACGCCGTTCCCATATCGCGGAACCTTGATAGCTCCCGATTGCTCTTTCTTACTTACCGTCGATTGGGACAGTTTCTTCACGTTAATGTTCGGCTCTCGAACGCTCTTGGAATCTAATGATCCGTGAACGAAACCTCGAAGGCTTCTATGCAACCCGGACGACAAAGCACTTTTGGTTCAAAGACGCGGCTGAAGAGAAATCTAACGGTGCAAATTAGGTCTGGGTGGATGGTCGGCCATCCGGACATTCCCCGCAGGAGCAATCTCAACTTCGGGTTAGTCGCGCTTGAAAAACGGGATTACTGAGATGGTCCGCCGCTTGAACTTCACCTTAGGGTGGAGGGATCTTGTAGGCAGGTTCAAGGAGGATCATCGAGATGCAAATTCGTTCCGTTGGCATTGATCTTGGTAAGACGACTTTTCACTTGGTGGCGCTTGGCGATAACGGC
>Ga0206946_1022_pt1 | contig 40767 bp, 34 predicted proteins | sample Alteio_BWOrgHeat_2_FD_152965 | JGI IMG/M metagenome (GOLD analysis project Ga0206946, IMG submission 152965) | Enriched cells from forest soil in Barre Woods Harvard Forest LTER site, Petersham, Massachusetts, United States -... | ecosystem: Environmental > Terrestrial > Soil > Temperate forest > O... | reverse complement strand
ATGCCGTGAAGCCTTTCCCTCCTCGTTCTGATTGATTCTCTCTGAATCTTCGGCACATCAGAATTGTCGGCACGATCTTCTTTAGCAAGTGCGGTGGATTCAACGTTATCGTATTGGCCACTCGATTGCTTTCATATCGGGCAGTTGTAGTTTGGCAGCGACTATCGCTGGCCACAAGCAACGAGGAACGCTGAGCAAAGTGCTGCTGCCTGAATGCAATTCCAGTGCTCACTGTCGCGGAACTTTTATCGGAATCTCAGAGGAGGAGAAGTCATGAAAACAGGTGTTCCTTTGGAATCTCGGGGATCTTCAGCGGTCGCCTCGTCGATGTACAGATTGCTGCTTCAACAGCAAGGCAGCGGGGCTCGCGGGATCTCAGGGAGCAACCCAGTTGGCGTCGCCCTTCGGCTTCGTCGGATCCCATGACTGTTGCAGCACAAAACACGGAAGCTGGAGTGGAAGGCCGGATCCTTAGACTCTCCACTGCAGAAATGTCGCGTCCGCGAAGCCCCGTTACCCGGTGGTTCTTGAGCGGCGGTCCTCTGGACCGACAGCGGAGCGAGGACAACAGTCACCCTTGGCATCGCGTGCTCTGGCTCACAGGGGTGGACTATTTCTCGTCTTTGGCCTACCAGGCCGGCATTGCCTTGATCGCCGCAGGCGCCCTAGCGCCTGTGGCCACGCTCGTCCTGGTCGTGGTCACGTTGGTGGGAGCGCTGCCTGTCTATGCTCAGGTCGCAGGTCGATCGTATGCCGGCCAAGGCTCGATCGCTATGCTGGAGAGCCTTTTCTCGGGATGGAAATCGAAGATTGTAGTGCTTCTCCTGCTGGGATTTGCCGCAACCGACTTCGTCATTACTATGACGCTTTCTGCTGCAGATGCGGCGCGCCATGCAACTGCAAACGCTTATTTCCATCCCTACCTTCATGATGCGAACCTGAGCGTGACTCTGATTTTGCTGTTAACTCTGACCGTCATCTTCCTCATCGGCTTTCGACAAGCGATCCGTGTGGCAACATTCGTTGCAATCCCCTTTCTACTGCTCAACTTGATGGTATTGGTGGCTGGGTGTGTCAAGATTGCGTTCCATCCTGATCTCGTCAGCTCCTGGCGACTAAGCCTGACAGGTCAAACTGATTGGATCGGGGTCGCTATCGCCTCCGCGATCATCTTCCCCAAGCTGGCTCTAGGTCTCAGCGGATTCGAAACTGGAGTAGCAGTCATGCCGATGGTTTCCGGAGGACCCGAGGACAAGAAAGGAGAGGCGCCGGTCGGAAGGATCCGGAACACCCGCAAGCTCCTTACTGCGGCCGCGCTGATCATGGGTGTGCTTTTGCTCTCGTCAAGTTTTGTCACCACCCTGCTCATTCCGGCAAGCGCTTACAGACCTGGCGATCCAGCCAGCGGCCGAGCCCTGGCCTATCTCGCGCACGAGTTACTCGGCAACGTTCTTGGGACCGTCTACGACGTGTCAACCATCCTGATCTTGTGGTTTGCCGGCGCTTCAGCGATGGCTGGACTCATTAGCCTCATTCCCCGCTATCTGCCCCGATTTGGCATGGCACCCCGTTGGGTATCGTACCGCCGCCCTATGGTTATCACGCTGTTCGTGATCGATCTGATCGTGACCCTCATCTTTCGCGCCGATGTGGAAGCCCAGGGCTCCGCCTACGCGACTGGAGTTTTGGTGCTCATCTTGTCGGCAGCAGTCGCTGCTGCGATTGCCCTGTGGCATGACTTCCTGGGTGACTGGCGGCACCATGCTACTGCGCTCCCCCTCAGTCTGTTTTTCTGGTTGGTAAGCCTACTGTTCTTTTACACAGTTATCGTCAATATCATCGAACGGCCCGCCGGCGCGATCATTTCCGCGATCTTTATCTTCGCCATCCTCTTTTTCAGCAGTATCAGCCGCTACCAGCGGTCCCAGGAGTTGAGAATTTCCGACACGGTGTTTGGCGATGCAGACTCGGCACAGATTTGGCCGTTGCTTGTAGGCAGGAAAGTAAACCTGGTTCCGCATGGCCTGGCGGACCACAAGCGGAAAGCCGAGAAAATTTACCGCAATTACCAGGTGAGCGGGCCCTTGGCATTCCTCCACGTTAACTTGCTGGACAATCGGAGCGAGTTCATGACGGCACTTCGCGTGAGCGTCTCTCGAGAACGACAAAACTTTATAATCCAGGTCTCGGGTGCAGTCGCCACCGCTAACACCATTGCATATATCAGCGAGTTAATCGATCCGCTAACTGTTTTTCTGGAGCTCACCGAACAGAACCTGATGCTGCAATCGCTGCGATACCTGTTCTGGGGCGAAGGCGAAGTCGGGCTGACGGTCTACTCCATTCTAGTGCGCTACTGGGAATGGAGCAGTCAGGAGACCCGGCCGACTCTGTATCTTATGTCCCTGGAGACTCACTCCCCACCAACCCATTGAGCACCGCAGAACTGCGGGAAATGTGCCGAGGCTTTCACCGTCGGTTCAGCACTGTGCCGGCTGGCAACGCGTTAAGCAAGTTGGCGGTCCGGGAGCGCACGTTGGCTTCACTCGACGCGGCAACCGGACTTTGAGTCAACGAGTTGTTGGCGCTTGGCTGGGGCGATGTCAATCTTGAGAACCTGGAGCGTCGCGTAACGCGTTCGATCTGGCATCGGGTCCTGGGCAACTGCAAGGCGGAAGCCTCCGCCAAACCTGTGCCCATGGACAGCCACATGGCAGAGGATCTTCTCCGCTGGCGCCGTCAGAGTATCTACGCACCGGATGACGATTACGTCTTCGCCAGCGAGACCATGAGGGGAAAGCAGCCCTTTTGGCCGGACAATCCCATGAAGCGTGAAATCAGGCCTGTTGCGAAGGCAAATGGCATTCACGAGAAGATCGGCTGGCATACGTCCCGTCACTCCCTCGTCACCGTGCTGAAGGCGAATGGAGAAGATGTCAAAACCGTTCAGGAGCTCCTGCGACACGCCAACAGGAAGAGTATACGCTCGATGTTTACACGCATGCCGTGAAGCCTTTCCCTCCTCGTTCTGATTGATTCTCTCTGAATCTTCGGCACATCAGAATTGTCGGCACGATCTTCTTTAGCAAGTGCGGTGGATTCAACGTTATCGTATTGGCCACTCGATTGCTTTCATATCGGGCAGTTGTAGTTTGGCAGCGACTATCGCTGGCCACAAGCAACGAGGAACGCTGAGCAAAGTGCTGCTGCCTGAATGCAATTCCAGTGCTCACTGTCGCGGAACTTTTATCGGAATCTCAGAGGAGGAGAAGTCATGAAATTGCAAAAAGTCATGTTGGCTTTAGTTGGAATGACGTCGGTGTTCGCAGGCATGGCGTCGGCACAGCAGGTAAAGACTGACTATGATCGCAGCGCAAACTTCGCGCTGTACAAGAGCTATTCATGGGAACACGTAGAGACGAAAGATCCCTTGAATGTCGATCGCATCAAACATGCCGTCAACGCCGTCTTGGCGGCAAGAGGCTGGACGCTGGTGGACTCCGGTGCCGATGTTGCTGTCGTGGCCATGGAGATCACGCGCGATCAGCAGACCTTAGACACCTTTTACGACGGGTTTGGGGGAGGCTGGGGCTGGAGACGTTTTGGTGGCGGAGGTTTTGGCGAGGCAACGACCACCACCGATACGTACAAGGTGGGCACGGTAGTAGTCGATCTCTTCGATACGAAAACCAAACAACTGATCTGGAGAGGAGCCGCAAGTGACACGCTCTCCGACAACTCTGACAAAAACATCAAGAACCTCAACGAGAGCGTCGACAAAATGTTCAAGCACTTTCCTCCAGGCGCTACAAAGAAGTAGGGGCGCGAATGTGGGTCGCCATTGTGCTGACTAAATACAAAGGAAGTCTCGGCAAAGAGCTGTGCGTGACAATCAACTAGAGCTTGTGCGTCACAAAGGAGTAACAAATGATCAATTCGACGAAGCCTATGCGAGCAGTAACAACAATCTCCCGGTTCCTGTGCGTTGCTCTATTGCTGTTGACCTGCGGCGTGCTCTCAGCGCAGAACCAAGATCATCGCGTTAAGAATATTGTTCTGGTTCACGGGGCCTGGGCGGACGGTTCGGGCTGGAAAGGCGTCTACAACATTCTTGTCACAGATGGCTTCAACGTCAGCATCGTCCAAGAGCCGGAGACGTCCTTCCAAGATGATGTGACCGCGGTGAAGCGGATCCTCGCACTGCAAGACGGACCGAGCATCCTTGTCGCCCACAGCTATGGGGGATCCGTGATTACAGAAGCAGGCACGGATCCATCAGTTGTCGGATTGGTTTACGTGGCAGCGCACATGCCAGACGCCGGGGAAGACGAAGGAGACGACGGGAAGCGCTTCCCGAGTGATCTCGCCAAGTCTGGTGCGTTAAAGAAGACCGCAGACGGTTTCACGTACCTCGACCCCGCGCAGTTTCATGAGTACTTTGCAGCCGATCTTTCGGCGGAGCAGGCAGCTTTCATGGCGCGCTCGCAGGTGTTCAACTTTGCGGACAATTTCTCAGCGACAATCACCACGGCTGCCTGGAGAACCAAACCGAGCTGGATGATCGTGTCAGGAAGCGATCGAACCATCAACCCTAACTTGGAGCGTTGGTATGCCAAGCGGGCCGGGAGCCACACAGTCGAAGTCGCAGGCGCCAGCCATTGCGTCTATGTGTCGCATCCCAAGCAAGTTGCAGATGTAATCGAGAGCGCAGCACGTGCAGTCTCGAAGTAGCTCGGACTACGCAAGGAGCTCTCTAAACCAACACGAACGATCGTTCTTTCTACGACCGTCGTTCACGAACCGAACCGCGAGGACATTATGACAGACAAAGAGAAGGATTCCGAAGGAACAGATCAGGACAAGTCAGAAGAAACGGCAATGGATCGGAAGCTGAACGAGATCGCAAACAAAGCTGCGAGGAAGGGCATCGAAACCGAACAGCGCTTTGATGAAGAACACGGCATTTTTACGAAATGACCGCTCGTCGCCATCGTCACCTGACGGTTGATCGTTAAGAAACGGTACACAAGATTCGGGAAGGAGGAAGGACATCCCAAGCCGATCTGGCTCGTTCAGACGACCGGATAGAGTGCATCTCACAGTTGCTGAGATCCCTACACCCAGAGAGACCAAGTGTGAACAGGTGGATGCATAGCGCAAATGCGGAGGGATCAACGTGAGATTACTCGATATTCAGTCATCTCCGAGAGGCGAATCTTTCGATTCGATCGCCCATACCAAACCATTCATCGAGGCGAATGCAAATCCGACAACACCTCGATAGTTGTGGATATGCCGCAGAGCTACGGTTGCGCCGGGATATGTTTGGCGGCACCTATAAGACCCGTGGAGTAGTGAGCAAGAGGCATCGTGGATAGAAGAGGATGTGTTGTTCGAAGTGCAAATGCGCCGGCGACGGTCGGACTGGGGAGTTCGATAGTCGCGAAGCAGGTGGAAACGCGACACAGGGGGCAAGCAAGTGTCAAACCGAGTGCCGGAGAATGCGAGATGGCTGCAAGAGAAAAGATATTTGTTCGATATTCGGATTCGGTGGAGACCTTGCAGGCCGGGGAGGCCGAGACGATCGACCAAATTACGGCGACATTGTTGAATATTGCAAAGAAGGTTGGCGAGCGTCAGCGACACACGGTACGTGGCGTCCACGCGAAGAGCCACGGGTTGCTGAAAGCTGAGGTTATTGTTTCTCCTGACCTTCAGGAAAAACTACGACAAGGCTTGTTCGCACACGCAGGAAGCTATGGAGCGGTCATGCGCTTCTCGACTAATCCCGGCGATATACTCTCCGACCATATCTCGACTCCACGCGGTCTCGCAATCAAGGTCATCGGTGTCGAGGGAGAGATGCTCCCGAACCACGCAAGCCAAGTGACCCAGGACTTCATTTTCAATAATGCCAGCACCTTTCACTCCGCGATAGCAAAGGACTTCTTGAAAAGCATCACGTTACTTGATAGGCATGCCAACGATTCCGAGGCACTGAAGCAGGTCGTTAGTTCGGTCGCGCAGACTGCAGAAGAAGGCCTCGAGTTGGCGGGAGAGAAATCCGCTTTCCTCAAAGGGTTTGGCCATCCTCCCACCCATCCTCTTGGAGAGACATACCATACGGCGGCGCCTCTGCGCTTCGGGGACTACTTCGGAAAACTACATCTAGTCCCCGTATCGAGCAATCTCACTGCTTTGCGAGGCAAATCCGTCGATCACCCAGACTCTTGGAATTGCGTGAAGGACAGCATAGTTGCGTTTTTCAAAACCGAAACGGCCGTCTGGGATCTACGCGTTCAGCTTTGTACCGATCTAACGCAGATGCCAGTTGAAGACGCCTCGGTTGAATGGGACGAACATCTTAGCCCCTCGTTAACCATTGCAAGGGTCGCTGTCCAACCTCAAAATGCGTATTCGGATCTCCGCCGAGTATGGGTTGACGAGCAGCTCAGCTTCAACCCTTGGCATAGCCTGGCCGCGCATCGCCCCCTCGGCAACATCATGCGCGCTCGCTTCAAGGCATACGAAGCGTCCAGTCAATTTCGCCATAGCGCAGAGGGACGCCAGATGATTGAGCCACAATCTATCGAAGAGATGCCAGATTAGGAGTTCCCTGGATTCGTTGCAATTTACCTGAGGCAGCCCTGAATGGATGGATACTGTGAATATCGCACCAAATGAATCACTCGATCTCATCATGGATTTTACGGATCCGATCATTCGCGGCGTCTCGGTATTCCACTGTCACTTGTTGAAGCACGAGGATAAAGGGATGATGGCGAAGATCTTGTTCCAGTGACCACAAAGACGAACGTTCTCGCGATGGCATTGATGTGTGCGGGCCCAAAGCGGATGTGAAGCAAAAGGAGTAGCAAATGAGTGAGCAGACACCACAGCAGCGGCCGATCTCCTGGGCGACTCGTCGTGATGAGAAAGCGCGACGTATGCAGATGGTCGAGCCTTGGTTGAAGGGGCCAGTGTTAGCACAAGAAAAGATCGTCGAAGCCCTTGAATCGGTCATAGTACCGGGTGACCGAATCGTGATGGAGGGTGACAACCAGAAGCAAGCCGATTTCCTGTCGCGTTCTCTGGTCCAGGTCAGTGCGAAGAAGATTCACGACCTACACCTCATCATCTCAAGCATCAGCCGGCCCGAGCATCTCACACTCTTTGAGCTCGGTCTCGCCAAAAAGGTAGACTTCGCGTTCGCCGGACCCCAGAGTCTTCGAGTGGCTCAGCTTCTGGAGGATGGCGTCCTCGAGATCGGTGCAATTCACACTTATGTTGAGCTTTATGCCCGACTACTCGTTGACCTTATCCCTAACGTTGTATTGGTTTGCGCCGAACACGCTGACCAGGAAGGAAATTTGTTTACCGGCCCAAACACGGAAGACACGCCTGTGATTGTGGAGGCCGCAGCCTTTCACGATGCGATTGTCATCGTGCAGGTGAACCAAATCGTTGATAAGCTTCCGCGCGTCGATATTCCAGCATCCTGGGTGGACATTGTTGTGGAAGCTGACAAACCCTTCGAAGTGGAGCCGCTCTTTACCCGCGACCCTCGCCACATTACTGAGCTTCAAATTCTTATTGGAATGATGGTCATTCGTGGGGTCTATGAACGGCATCAGGTCCAGTCGCTTAACCATGGAATTGGCTTCGATACCGCCGCGATCGAGCTCTTGTTGCCGACTTATGGAGAGTCTCTGGGACTGCGGGGGAAAATTTGCAAGCACTTTGCTCTCAACCCTCATCCCACGCTTATACCGGCCATCGAGAGCGGCTGGGTCCAGAGCGTCCACTCGTTTGGCAGCGAGGTGGGCATGGAGGACTATATTCGCGCCAGACCCGATATCTTCTTCAATGGCCGCGACGGAAGTCTCCGCTCCAATCGTGTGTTGTGCCAACTTGCTGGGCAGTACGCAGTCGACGCCTTTATCGGTGCAACCCTGCAGATGGATGGCGATGCCCATTCATCTACCGTAACAACAGGCCGTCTGGCCGGATTCGGCGGCGCGCCGAATATGGGACACGACCCTCACGGGCGTCGCCATTCGACACCTGCGTGGCTCGACCTCAAAACAGACCCAAGCCCCAACGCTCGTGGCAGGAAGCTTGTCGTCCAGACCATCGAGACCTTCTCCAAGGGTGGAGTTCCTGCCTTCGTCGAAACCCTGGATGCGGTTGAAGTGGGAAAGAAGGCCGGCATGCCCATCACGCCGATCATGATCTACGGCGATGATGTCAGCCATGTCGTGACTGAGGAGGGGATCGCTTACCTTTATAAAACGGAAGGGATCGAGGAACAGCGTCGTGCGCTGGCGGCCGTCGCCGGTGTTAGTCCCATTGGTCTGAAGGCAAAACCCGCCGAGACGGCAGAACTTCGCCGCAAAGGGATCGTTGCATATCCAGAAGATATCGGTGTGCAGCGGCTCCAGGCGAATCGCCCCCTCCTCGCGGCCCGCAGCATGGAAGACCTGGTCGCCTGGTCCGGTGGTCTTTATCAACCTCCCGCGAAGTTCAGGAGCTGGTAATGGCAATTGTGCTTCCAATTTTGCGACAGGTCGCACCTATTCGAAGCGTGCTCGACGCCGGGCAACTCGCGGAGCTGGCTCGGCAGGCCCTGGTGGCTGAGGTAGAGCTCACTCCGAAGCCAGGCTTGGTGGATCGCAGAGGAGCCGGAGCGCACTCCGATCTTTCGCTGGATCTCATGCGGCAATCTGCCGCGGCAATCGCTCCCTACTTCCAGGCCATGGGAGACTCCGCGCAATCCATGCCGTTCGACCGGGGATTGCGCACCGAGGTTGCCGCAATCGGAAGAGCTGCCGAATCAGCGATGCTTCAGGCAACGAATGGAAGCAACGCGCATAAAGGAGCGATCTGGATCCTGGGTCTCTTAGTAACAGCAGCAAGCCGGGGAATCGATCTGAATCCGGCGGCGATCGCACAAGATGCCGCCTTTTTGGCACGACTGCCGGATCGAGCTCAACCTCAACTTTTATCGCACGGCGAGATGGTGCGGGCCCGCTATGGGGCGACCGGAGCACGCGGTGAAGCCTTTGCCGGCTTCCCCCATGTGCTGCACGTCGGCCTTCCCACTCTGCGTGCGGAAAGAAATAGAGCCCGCACTGAAACCAATAGTCGATTGTGGGCGCTTCTCAACATCATGGCTCGCCTCGAAGATACCTGCGTTCTTTATCGTGGCGGGGCGGAGGGACTGGCAATCGTTCAGAAGGGGGCCTCGGACGCCCTCCTCGCTGGTGGTCCGGGAAGTGTTGCGGGAGAACTGGCGATGCTTCGGCTCGATCAGGAGCTATTGATCAGGAACATTTCTCCAGGGGGTGCTGCGGATCTTCTGGCCGCCACTCTTTTTCTGGACGCCTTGGAACAAGGTCAAAATGCAATCGAAGACAACAGTCTTTCGGAGGAAGTCAGCTATGGAACAGATTGAGTTCGACTATCCGGCGGCGAAGCGCAGCATCACGAAGAGAGCCCATGTAGGGGTCGTAGGCTCTGGCGATATGGAAGTTCTTATGAAGCCTACACAAAGCGAAGGTGCGCACGTTTCGATCACAACCAGCGTAGACGGCTTCCAGAGTACCTGGAAGGCTGTATTCGATCGCTTCTTCTCAAAGTTCGACGGAGCGGTGCGCGTCCAGATCAATGATGCTGGCGCAACTCCAGGAAGCGTCATGCTTCGGCTGGAACAGGCAGTGGAGGTGATCAACCAATGAGCCAGACAGGTATCATTCCGGAATTCGTAAGGCGTCAAAGCTTTATCGAGCTTGACGGGCGTAAGCGGGCCCAGAGCCTGTTCGATGAGGGAACCTGGAAGGAACTGGTTGGTCCCTTTGACAGGATGGAATCTCCCTGGCTGCCTCTGCAAGGTGTCGCTCCACAGTTTGACGATGGTTGCATCGTGATCAAGGGCAAAATCGGCGGCATGGCCGCCGTGGCAATCGCTCTCGAAGGGGCTTTTCAAGGCGGCAGTATCGGAGAGGTCTCCGGTGCAAAGATGACCGCGGCACTTGATCTCGCGACGAAGGATTCCAAGATCGGCAAAAGAACCGCCGCCATTCTTCTGCTCGAAACAGGTGGCGTCCGTCTACAGGAAGCCAATCTTGGATTAGCGGCCGTAGCCGAAGTGATTTCGTCCGTGCTCGCCCTGCGCCCACATGCTCCAGTAATCACCTTGATTGCCGGCACGGTCGGCTGCTTTGGGGGCATGTCTCTTGCCGCCGGAGTATCGAGCTACGTTGTGATGACCCGCGAAGCCCGGCTCGGTCTCAATGGACCCGAAGTCATCGAACAGGAATCGGGTATCGATGAGTTCGATTCCTCGGACCGTACCCTCATCTGGGCTATTCACGGCGGCGAGCAGCGCGTTGGAATGGGCCTAGCCGACGCCCTCGTCGAAGATGACGCCGGGAAGATCAAAGCAACCATTCGTGGATATGTCCAGGCGGATCTTCCCCTCGAATACAGAAGTCAACAGGTGGAGTTTTACCGTGATCGAGTCACTGCTCTGGATACGTCTGAGCAGATCAACCCAATGAGCTTGCGCCAGAGGTGGAGCAACAAAACAACGGGAGGGTTGCGATGAGTGAACACGTCGGACTGCGTGGAAGGGCATGGTTCGAGGCGCTGACGGGAATCAAGCAACCGTCGACCGGGGATCCCGGTACCGTTCTGGCCTCTGAGGCTCAGATCGGCGATGAGACCGCATTGTTCCTGTGTGTCGTACCCAATCCGTCCAGCCGCTTTCCGTGCGTGCGTGATGGTCAAGTGGGCCTCGAGGAAGCGTTCACCCTGGCGCATCACTTGCGTCGGGTCATCGCTCAAGATCGTGAAAAGCCAAAAGCAAGGAAGCGCCCTGTGGTCGCGGTCGTCGATGTCAAAAGCCAAGCGTACGGACGCCGCGAGGAGACCGCCGGGATATTCTTCGCTGCGGCAGCGTCGTCCGACGCTTATGCCTCGGCACGCATGGCAGGACACCCGGTGATCTCGCTTGTCGCAGGACAAGCTTTCTCCGGCGGATTTCTTACGCACGGGTATCAAGCGAATCGGATTCTGGCCTTCGATGATTCTGGCATTGTGATTCACGCGATGCACAAGGAAGCGGCAGCGAGAATCACGCGTCGCTCTGTTGCCGAACTCGAAGAGCTTGGGCATGAGATTGCTCCCATGTCGTATGACGTCCGCGACTATGCGAAGCTTGGACTGCTCTACAAACTGCTTCATGTGGATGACCCTCAGCATCCCACAACCGCAGATATCGAAGCCATCCGGCACGATCTGATCGATGCCATTCAGGATACGCGCCGCGGGGCAACCGACCTCAGCAACCGTCTTCAGTCCGATGCTGCGAAGCAGACAAGAAAAGCCGGTATCGCTGTTCGCACCGCGCTCGAAGCACAATGGCAAAACGCATAAGGAGCGGCAGTGACGAAGATCCTGCTTGACACACTCATCCCGATATTCGCCGGCCTGCTTCTCGGATATGTCGCGGGCCGGCGCGGCACGATGGACAATCGGAATGTTCGCGATCTGATCGTACTGGTGATGGACTTCGCCATTCCCTGCGCTCTGTTTTCAACGATAATCGGATCGTCGCGAACTAGCCTGTTGCAACATGTCCCCGCCGCCCTGATGATCACGCTGGTCTTCTGTGCTTTGTACTTAATCAGCTACATCTGGGCGCGCCGGTGGCGCGGCATGTCCCTTTCAGATGCGTCCGTACTCGCTCTAACAATTGGCTTCCCCAATTCGGCCGCAATCGCTCTTCCCTTATTCCGGGGAGCCTATGGTCCTGAGTCGACCGTCACGGCTGCACTGTCCATTGTGATCGGATCGATTACGATCTCGCCCCTCACCCTGGCGCTTCTTGAAGCCGCCAAGCACTCCGGGGGGAATCATGTCTCCGCAACACAGATCCTGCGCAGCTTACCTCGTGCCCTGCTGCAACCAGTTGTCTGGGCTCCGCTTGTGGCTTTGTTTGGAGTCTTTTTCCAACTTCATGTCCCGTCCTTCGTCGCAGGGACACTCACGACGATGGGGAGTGCCGCAACCGGCTCGGCCCTGGTCCTTACAGGCCTGGTCGTCTCCGCGCAGAGTTTCCGATTCACGGGCGGTGTCGCCATCACCACAGTTCTCAAGCTTGTGGGACAGCCGCTGTTCGCAATATTCGTGATGCTGCTATTTCGGATGAGTCACAACGATATGCGGAACATCACTGTGATCAGCGCAATTCCCGGCGGTTTCTTTGGCCTGGTCTTCGGCAAGGGATTCGATGCAACGCCGGAAATTGCCAGCTCGGGATTGATTGGGACCTACCTCTTCGGCTGGGCCACTCTAGCACTCTGGATGCTGTTTGCGGCAAAGTTCTTCTGAGGCACTTATGCTCCCAATCGGTCAATATTCGCCTCGGGTACACGATCTTCTTCTGCTGCGCTCTGGCGCTGTGAGCTCCGCAGGGATGACCAAACCGGCTTGGGTAACCTCATCCCGGGCCGCCGACCTCTGGGTTGTGGTGCGTCGAGCAATGGCTCCGGACGGACTCGTAGCCGTGGGTATACGCGGCATTAGCCGGCATCAGCGCTGGGGCGGCTTCGCTGATCTCGCCGACGTAAACGAGAAACTTCGTCCTTCGCAGCTTTTCTCTTCCATGGCGTCTCGCACCCGCATCAGTCTTCCCGCTCTCGTGGCTCTTTTCTGGCTCGAGCTGCAACTGGATAAATTGGATAAATCGCAATTGGATTGGGGCCCAGTGGGCAGCGTTGGTTTTGAGCTCGCAACCGGCCGGCAGGTGATAACCGCAACCAGCGACCTCGACATCGCTCTGTTCGCCCCGTCACGATTCACCCATGCCACCGCATGCGATCTTTGGAGTGTCATGAGCGCGGCTCCAGCAAAGGTAGATGTGCGAGTGGAAACGCCATATTGCGGATTTTCTCTGGAAGAATTTGCGAGAGCGGGGACCGAACGAGTTCTTGTACGATTGCCTGCGAGCCGTCAATTCGCAGCAGACCCGTGGGCGATTTCTGTCATTGAGGATGCGGCATGAAGACGGGAATACTCTTTCCCGGCCAAGGTTCGCAGCAACTCCGAATGCTCCACGATCTTGTTCGCCACCCCGCGGTCGACGAAACCTTGTCTGAAGTCAGCGCCGTCCTGGATCTCGATGTACGCACGCTGGACACGCCGGAAGGTCTACAATCCGCCGTCTCGGTTCAACTGGCCATTCTGACGGCAGGAGTCGCCACCGCAAGAGCACTTCAACGGCGCGGGTTTGCACCGCTGGCTGTCGCTGGTCTGTCGGTCGGAGCATTCTCGGCGGCAGTTGCCGCAGATTCGATATCTCTCTCGGATGCTGTGCGTCTGGTGCGTTCGAGGGCGGAGCAAATGGAACAGATGTTTCCGGTTGGATATGGCCTGTCTGCGATCGTTGGACTCACTGAAGCGCAAGTCGCGAAGTTGGTTGATGCTGTAAACACCAAAGAGCATCCTGTATTCGTTGGGAACATCAACGCACCACGACAGATCGTCATCGCCGGCTCGAATGAGGGGATGGAGCAGGTTCTCGAAAAAGCTCGTTCACGGGGAGCTCGCAAAGCAGAACAGCTGGATGTACTGGTTCCTTCCCACTGTTCTCTGCTACAGCCTGTTGCCGACTCTCTTCGCAACCAGCTTCAGTCGATCTCCGTGAGAGATCCGAAACCGATCTACCTCGCCAACGTCGATGCACGAGCTGTGCGGAGCGCCCAGGGAGTCGCCAAAGATCTCGCAGACAATATAGCTCATGGGGTTCGCTGGCACGATGCAACCACAGTTGCATGTGAGCTTGGTTGCGAGCTATTGCTCGAAGTTCCACCCGGGCACGTTCTAACTGACCTGGCTCGAGAGAACTTGCAAGGGGTTCAAGCTCGTGCGGTCACCGCCGGGACATTCGATAGACTCGTCAATCTTGCGAGGAGCTGAGAATTGGGGCAAGGTTCTGCGATCCACTTGGACGTATGTCGAAGGCTGCCGCGACAGCAACAAAGTCGCGTCTATTCATCCCACTGTATGCCACTTTGTCGATTGTCATCTTATCCCGCCTTTCACAAATCACGACGCGCAACTTCGGAAGAGCGAACAGAACAGTACTTCAGGCGTCCTCAGTTAGTGGGCTCAACAAAGACGGCACTTCCAATGCTCGACCGCTCCTTCTACCGTTTTGCCGTCGGGAACTTAAACGTAGCGCCGCCAAAGATCTGCCACTTCGGCGACCCAACACCGCTTTGATACACAGAATATTGTGGCTCGATGTAGAGATTCACTATGTCACCTCGGGTGTTCGTAAATACCTTGCCGGAGCCGAGTCCGAGCGGGATGTCCTTGACGTGGTTAAAAGTGTCGAACGACCACGCCCCCGTCGACCGGAGGTAGAAGCCACTGTGAAGATTGTAGATAGCGAATGGTTGCACAGACGTGAGCTGGCCAACCGGGCTTGAGCTATTTCCAGAGAAGGAATGCTGATAGGTCGCTACTGCGGCCAATAGTCCCCAGTTGTGAGGTGCAATAACGATTCCTGCAGCGCCGACTTGCCATTTCCCAGAGCCGTAGACTTCCCCTCTTGCCGTCGGCGCCGCGATAAGCGGCCCAACTCCGATCGCGGTCCCATGCTCTCCAAAAAGCACAAAGTCGTAAACCGTCAGATCCCCAGCTCCAGTATTCGGCCCGCCCTGAACACTGGCGGTGGTATTGATCGGCACGATTGCTCGGGCGATTTGACGAAAACCTAATACGTCAAACGGAACAGACACTCGCAGCAAACCCTGATTATTAATTCTTCTGGGATATCCTTCAGGTGAAGGTGCGAAGTAATTCCACAGGTCGAATGTGAGCAGCGGATGAATCGGGTTATTCGCCGCGTTTGTGGCATTCGTCGCATCGGCACTGGTGGGGGCAGACTGAGCTTCGAGTCCATCGCTTTTTTGTATCCACGGAGCTCCTGCAAAGACGACGAGACTTGCCGCGAAAGCTATTTTTGGTTTCAAACGCATGTGTTTACTTCTGGAATCCCGTTTGGATCTGCCCGGAAAGTTTCTTCGACATGAGGAGTTTAAGCTTCGCGCGTGCTCGACTGAGTTGCGCCTTCGCGCTACCTTCGGTGACTCCGAGAACATCTGCTGTCTCGCGTATACTGAGGCCGTCCACGTGGCGCAGTGTAAACGCTCTACGCAGAACAGGTGAGAGCTGTCGCGAGAACTTCACAACGTGCTCTGCAAGTTCGGCCCTCCGACATTCTTCTTCTGGGCTTGGCTGAGAGTCCGGCAGTCGTTCGCTTAACGAATCACTCTCCTGCTCTGGAAGGTGTTCGTTGGGGAATCGATGTGGCTGGCTGCGACGTCTGCGTAACTGCGTCCGCGCTGAATTGATTACGATCGCCGTCACCCAAGTCGATATTCCGGGCTTGCCGCCTGAACTGGCTCACGTGCTTGTAAGCCGATAACAGCGCGTCCTGGACTGCATCCTCCGCGTCGGCGGCATTGCCAAGGTATCGGAAAGCGGTTCGGTAAAAGCTAGGCCAGTAACGCGCCACTAGACCGTCCATCTCTGACCTTTGTCCGTCGCAGGGGCTGCAATTAGGTCTCTGCGTGCTGTCGACTATCGCGTTCGCCGCTCCCATGGTTGTGATTTCCTCCTCCACGTTTACTCGGCACTATGACAAATGCAATTGAGTGACCAAGGAGAAGCACTGAATCCACAGCGCTTGCTGCAGAAGATTGTGCCCGGAGTTCTGAAATGCTGAGATTTCAGAGAGCATGAATCGGAACCAGAAGGGCACACGGTGATTAAGGGGATATAAGCATGGTCGAAGGGAACCAAAACTTAGACGGCAACAAGATTTCTTCGTCGAAGGAAACTTACGCTTCACCGCGAGTCGTGTAGGGTGGCTCCATCAATTTCGTTGTCCAGGGACAACGTCACGTTTTCAATACTGCGGGACAGAGCAAGAAAAGTTTGGAGTTCTGCCGCGAGTGGTTCTTGCGGTCCTTTGGAACAGCAAGACAGCACCTGCTTTTCTAAGTTCCGGACTACGTCTTTGAAGTCGCCTTTTCTCGCCGATGCTTTGCCCTCCAGCCGATCGGCCATACGATCCACGACATCGGAGAGACCTTCATCGAACTCTTGCTGCGCCGTAGCCACCGGCGCAGGCAGTTCAAAACCGGGGACCCCGACGCGGTATCTCCACAAAGCAAGTCGCGTTATGAAAAGCATCCGTAACCGCGGCTGCCAGCGCACAATTTGACTACGCAATGCAAGGTCCCGCTGCCGCGAAGGGCCGAACTCGAATAGGAGGGCGTCGGCAAGCGCTCTCACTTGATCAAAACTGCGGTTGGTCATTTCACGCAGCGAATTGGGCCGTGCGACGTAGACTTTTGGATCTTTCGAAGCCGGTTCTCGTGCGAGTCGGGCAAGTAACCGCAAACTGGAAATAAATGCTCGTTTCATTTCCATTGCGACAGGTACGCTCCAGAGTCGATCAAATACAAGCCACATCATGCATAGTCCGAGGCCGACCCCAACGATTCGGTCCCTCGCCGCAGCGAGCGATGTTTGCCTCGCAAACTCTTGGAGGTTAATGAGACAGAAGATCACGGCGATTTGAAAGCCGAAATATGACAATCGTGGGCTCGATGTCATGACCCAGGAGACGAGCGTCATGACAAGTATGAAAAAGACTGTGAATCCGCCAATCGAATCGACATGCGGCAGGATGAGTATCTCCGAGCCTATCCCTATGAGAAGTCCGCCAACAATGAACGCGGCAAAGCGCAGAATCTGTCTTTGTCGAGAGGCTCCGACAGCCGAAACCGCGGTCAACAGGCACGTGGCTATCGCGGGTGCGCCGATGCTCGGCCATGCGATGGAGTTATAGATGATGTAACAGCCACTAGCCGCCAAGCACCCTCGCAATGCGAACTTAAGGTGCTCAGAATTGACAAATGCATCCGGTGTCAGGAGTTGTGATTGCAGCGTGTCGTATGAAGATGGCGAGTGCACTTTCTCCGACTCCGAAGTCGAGAACGCTTGAGGAATGAGCGAAACTATATTCCGCATCTCGTTCAATAACGGAATATGCGAAGAGGCGTGGTCGAGTTCAAAGTGTTTCGCGCCCGGAAGTCGCTGATTCATTAAGTCGGTGCGGATGACTGCGAGGGCCGTCCCCAAGATGCGCAATTGCTCCGCATCAGTGTCGGTAAGCTTGAAGCTGAGTCCGGTCAAGGTGGCGGTAATGTCGACCAACCTTCCAACCAGAGCTACAACACCACTCATCTCTGCCCTGTATTGGGCCGAATAATTGGAATGGCGGAGGAGACGACGCAAATTGGACGTTCCAAGCATGCCGAACCTGATGACTTTCTTTTTACTCGCGTCTGTGGGATTGCCTTCGGCGGAGCAATCCAGGAAACTCTCGACCGCGGACAGCCGTTCTACGACGGGCAGCAGAATCTCATCGCCTGGCTTCACACGAGCAACCGCCAGCTCGATTACCGCAGTAACCACCACTCCCGTCGATACCGCCAACATGAGCCAGAGTGTATCTTCCACGTTCGTTTCCGCTGAGACATGCCGCTCCCATATCGGAATGCCGACAGCGATCACTAGTGCGAATGTTGAAGCCGCGCCGTAGGTTGTGATTGCGCTGAGAGCATAAAAAGCAAGAAAAAACGAACTGATCACCCAGAGAAAATGCAGGATCGGAACGCTGATAACAAAGCTCGCTGAAATCAAGACATACGCTCCCCCAACTCCAACGAAGAGTAAGGCAGCTCCAGATGATCGCAGCGTGGCCCTTGGGCTCGCGCGCGAAATGATGAGTGTGTAAATCGCTCCCTCGAAGGCATAGGGAATGCGAAAGGTCTCGCAAATAATCATGACCAGGGTCGCGGCAATTACCATCCGCGCCACTATTCCTGCCCGGCCAGGAACTGGAGCTAGCTCCTCTTTAAGAAATTCCAGGAACCAATCCAGAGCGCGGGGCGATTCGCGTAGGCTTTGCGCAACAGTGGCCATTCTCAATTTCCGCGAACTGTGACGACGGCGGACTCGCCGATTCGGAATAATGCGGGGGAGGAATCTTGCACGCGGATACGAACCGGATATCTCGAAGCCAAATGCACCCAATTGAGCGTTCGCTGCGCGTCTGGAAGGCCGGGGCCGAGGCGCCCAAAGACATCGGGATCGGGAGTAACGCCGAAGCCCACGCTGTCCACAACACCCGAAAATCGCAAGTTCGGTTTTGACAGCACGTATACGTCGGCTTTCATGCCAGGTACGATGTGTTGGAGTTCGCCTTCGCGGAAGTTGCCGATCGCCCACCATGCCCGTGCGTCAATCAGGGTAAACACTTGTTGCCCCACATGGGCGTACGCACCTTCGGAGATGCTGAGGTTCGTCACCAAGGCATCGAATGGCGCGTAAACCCGGCAGTTGTTGAGGTTATATCGAGCGTTTTCTATCGCTGACGTTTTCGCACCACGTTGATTGGTTAGAGGATCGAGCGTTGTGACAGCGTGCTGAGCTTGCTCGTGCTGGGCTTTGCTCTCGTCCACGTCTGATTTGGATCGTTCATATTGCGCCAAGGCAGACTGTAATCCTGCTTGCGACATCCGCAGTTGTGACTCCGCTTGCTTCAGAGCCTCTGACTCAGCGATTTCCGAAGTTCTCGCCCGGTCCACTTGATCTACAGTGACAAACTGTTTAGCTAGAAGCGGCTCAAGGCGATGTAGATTGTTAGTCGCATAAGTCCATTCCGCCTTTGTCCGGGAGACGCCCTGCTCCGCGTTGGATACGTTGGCGCGTGCCTCGTCGATAGCGGCTGCCCATCGTGTTGCGTCGGCTTGGGCGCTGTGTACATTCGCCTGCGACCCGGAGACCGCGCTCACCAAGGCCGCGATTCTCCGCTGCTCGTCTGTAATTTGGCCTTCGAGAGTCGCCTGGTCGGAAGTAGCTTTTTCGAGCGCGTACTGGTAAGGCCTTTCGTCAATTTCGAATAGCAGTTCGCCCTTCCTCACAAACTGGTTGTCATGTACGTTTAGTCGCAAAATTGGCCCGTCGACTTGCGGCGCGATACCAATGAAGTTCGCAAACACCTCGGCGTCATCCGTCCGCGGATAGTGGTTGGCGCGGTAGAGTGCCAGCATCCCGAGCAGGGCTGCGGCTACTGCGATGGCCACAGTAATTCGGCGGCTAAGCACTCTTTGCGGTTCGGACTTGATCTCGAAAGTCATAATCCTTGCTCCTTGCCGACCTAGTGAAAGAAAATCAACCACAATGCAAACGTAAAAAATGCAGCGAGGCTCGGATAAGCCAGTACCTCTAAATCAAGATTCATCTGGAACCTCTGCAGCACCCATCGCGTGAGTACGGTAAACAGAACAGCCAGTGCCGTGCAGACGAGCCAGGCCGGGAAAAACGATCCCAGGACATCGACAGAAGGAGCCTGTGAACAACCTGCGAGTGACAACGCAGAGAGCGAGACTAAGAACCCGAACCTCACCGCTCGAAGTGTTCCGTTGGAGCGCATGGTCACGGCCTCGTTGCTTCTGGTTGAATCGAATCGCCGGTTCGGAATGCCAAGTCTGCTAAAGCGATAAGCACCTGGGTGCGGGCAAGTACGTCCGTTGATCGAGCCTGTGCGAGTGTCCGCTGGGCCGCAGTGACATCTAAAAAATTCCGCAGGCCGTAGTTATAGGATTCAAGAGTGGAATCGTAGGACTGGCTGGCGGCTTGCAGTAGCGCGGCGGCTGCCTGGCGCTGACGAAAAGCGGTCTTCAGGTTTGAGTAAGCTGCCCAGACCTGGTTGGCGATCTCATCGCGTGCGGCGTCGGCTTGCGCTTCTGCCGCGCGGACATTCGCTTCGGCTTGCACAACACTGTTTCTTCGCGCGCCGCTGTCGAACACCATCCAGTTCAGGCTTAGACTCAATCCACCCGTGAGTCCTGCTGTGTGTCCCCAGGGTAGCGTTTGCTGCAACCCATACAAGGATTGCGCAACCGGGTTGACATTAACAGCTAGGGAAGGGTAGAAGGCCGCGCGCGCCTCCTTAACCTTTGCGTTCGACGATCTTATTTCGGCCAACAGCCGCATGAGATCTGGACGCTGCGCGAAGGCGCGGTTGATGGCGAGGTCCACCGACTCGACCATCGAGTCGGGAGTTGGCAGCTCCTTGAGAGCTTCCGTGTGAATCGTCGCCGCTGGAGAGGTTCCAAGTGCGGTTGCCAAATCTCCTTGCGCAGTCTCCTCAGCACCCAACACAGTTTGCAGCTCGTATTCTGCCTGTGCGGTTGCGCTTCGGGCCTCCAGCACATCCGGAAGGGTCGCCAGCCCATTGTTCAATCGCTCTTCCGCGGATTGTTGCACGCCTTGCGCATTGGATAGACTGGCTCGGGCGGCGTCCTCTTGACCTGACGCATTTAGAATCTGATAGTAGGCTTGCTCGACCTCGTAAATGACTCTGCGGTGTGTGTCATTAAACTCGAAGTTGGCCGCCAGGACTTCCGCTTTGGCGGCATCGATTCGGCCTGCCCTTGCGCCAAAGTCAAAGACCGTGTAGTTGAGATCCAATGCCCCCTGAAAGTCCTGAAAGGTTTGGCGGTAAAAACGAGTTCCGAGATAAGTTTCCTGCCGGCTGGTTTGGGAAAGTGCGGCAGCTGCTAGGGCGGGAAACAATTTGCTGCGCGCGACGCCTAGAGCAGCGGCTTGCGCTCGGGCGCGTTCCCAGGCGAGCTGTGTCTCGGGATTGTGGGTTTCCGCCAGGTCGATCAACTCGGCCAAAGAGTAGTTCTTGGCCGGATCTGTGCTGAACTTGGACTCACGAAAATTCTTCCCTTCCGCTTCGATTCTTTGTTCGCCGACACCATGCCACGGGTGATCGGGCGAAACCGGCGCGCTCTGGGCAAGAGCACAGCTTCCAAAGGGCAAAAGAACGCACAAGATTGCCGTATGCGCGCGAATTCTCCCCGTTGGTAGTAGAGAGAGCGCGGCTCGCATTGGATTCGGGCCGGTATCTTTTGCAAGGATTGGCAACTGATGTTCCATTCTGTTCAGCGCCAGAGATTTGTATCGGCGAGATCGATCAGCTCGTCGCCGTGCCCGCTGAGAACTGCCTTGAGCGCAAACAGGCCAAAACCCTTTGCCTGTTCAAGCGTTATAGTCGGCGGCATCGAGAGTTCGTGACGACTGACTGGAACTTCAAGCAAAGCGGGGCCGTCATACTCCAAAGCTGCCGCTATCATCGGCCGGACTTTATCTGGCGTCTCAGCTTTCAAACCCAAGATACCGGCGGCCTCGGCCAATTTTGCAAAGTCTGGGTTCTCGAGATTCGTTCCAAAATCAACAAGGCCTGCCGCCTTCATTTCGAGCTCAACAAAGGCGAGCGAATCGTTCTTGAAGACCACAACTTTGACTGGAGCTTTTAGTTGTCGAAGTGAAAGCAGATCGCCCATGAGCATGGCAAGCCCGCCGTCGCCAGACAGCGTCACAACTTGCCGGCCGGGATGACTTACTTGCGCACCGATGGCTTGCGGCAGAGCATTCGCCATCGATCCATGATTAAAGGAGCCCAACAGCCGGCGCCTGCCATTCATTGTTAGGTAGCGGGCGGCCCAAATCGTCGGCGTGCCCACATCGCAGGAGAAAATCGCGTCATCCGCCGCGAACTCGTCGAGTGTTCTCACGACATATTGCGGGTGGACCATCTCCCACGATCCCGGAACGGCGAGATCGTCGAGACCATTGCGCGCTTTCGCGTATTGTTCGAGTGAACCCTTTAGATGCTTGTCGCTTTCGTTCTGTGTCAGCTTTGGAAGGAGAGCTCTAAGCGTCGCCTTTGTGTCCCCGACGAATCCATAATCGACCTTGGTACGCCGCCCTAGTTGCTCTCCTCGGATATCGATCTGAACGATCCTGGTGTCTTTTGGGAAAAACTGTTGATAAGGGAAATCGGTCCCGATCATTAATAGTAGGTCGCAGTTCATCATCGCGTAATAGCCGGACGAGAATCCCAACAGGCCCGTCATCCCGACGTCGAAGGGGTTGTCGTACTCGATGAATTCCTTCCCGCGCATCGCATGAACAATCGGAGAGTTTAATTTCCCGGCCAGGGTGATCAATTCCGCATGAGCACCCGCGCAGCCAGCCCCAGCCAGAATCGTGATTTTCTTAGATCCATTGAGAAGGTCTGCCAGAGTGTCGATCTCTTCGTCCGAAGGACGCACTGTGGGTTGTGGCGGCGGAAAGAGAAGCCGTGGCGAGGCAACAGTCGCTTCCTCGAGGGCGACGTCTCCGGGGATCACGACCACCGCAACGCCTCGACGGGAGATTGCCGTCTGTATTGCAATTTCCAAGACGCGTGGCATTTGCTCGGGATGCGACACCACTTCGCAATAATCGCTGCACTGCGCAAAGAGATGCTCTGGATGCGTTTCCTGAAAATATCCGCTGCCGATTTCACCACTGGGAATTTGTGCAGCAATCGCGAGCACTGGTACCCGGCTTCGGTGACAGTCGTAGAGGCCGTTGATCAGATGTAAGTTGCCAGGTCCGCAGCTCCCCGCGCAGACTGAAAGTTGCCCTGTAAGGTGCGCTTCCGCGCCAGCGGCAAACGCCGCGACCTCTTCGTGGCGTAGGTGAATCCACTGGAGCTGCTCCTGTGAACGTATTGCATCAGTAAAACCGTTGAGCGAGTCGCCGGAGACACCGTAAACTCTCTTAACGCCCGCCTCCAAGAGGACATCTACCATCAGTTCCGCAACTTTCTTCGCCATATCGCTACTCCACCGATTTTCGAATTCAAAAGCTGAGTGCGTGAAACAATGCCAGGTCAATCACGAACGCCGCCATTTCGTTGGATCGGTATTAGAGGCGGCGGAAAAGGGAGGCGGATACGGCCGATCATGCAATCGGATTCTCTTCGAACAATCGGGCGACCATCGCCGAGTCGAGATAGGCGCGAACTCGCACGATCAATCCGTCCCGGAAATAAACTACCCAGCAATAACGATTGTCGAAGCGCATGCCGTTCTTCGCCGTCGCCAGAGAATGAAGTTCGACTACCGCCTCGTCGTCCTTAACGATCAAATTCTCCATATGAAGCTGCGCGCCCTGCGGAAGGACCTGAGCCAGCTTGGCGAAAGTGCCTTCGATAAAGGCTCTCTTGCTAAGGTAGTGAGCAGCGAGCGGATGGGTCCCTTCCACAATCCAGTCCACGTTGTCGGACACATGTTCGAAGAACGCGGCGCCGTCGCCGTTTTCAAGCCCCTTAAAGATTTCGCGAACCCGGTCGGATGTAATTGCCATTTGAATCTCTCCTTTTGTCTTGCGATTTGTATTTGTGATCTGTCTTCTCCAGTTTTTTAGGCTGCCTTCGATGACGATGTCGTCTTGCTCGCTACCCTGATTGAACCGAGCAGTTTCATCAAGTCCCTCACCTGGATGTTTTCCACCGAACGTACGGCATTCTTGATCTCGCCAGATAGCCCTTCGTCGATGCGGCCGGCCACAAGCGTGTCAAACTTCTGAACGGCCTCTTCCCATGTGAACGGGTGGGAGGCGAGGCCCGGGTAGTCCTGGACTTCCTGCTCAACCACATTTCCGTCCTGAAGCCGGACAGTGATCTTGGCAGGCATCTTTTTCGGATATTGTTCCGTGAACTCATGGTTCGGCTGGACCGACACTTTCTTCAGTAGCGCCTGGACGTCGGGTTTGATGATGCGCTCCGGATTGAATTGCGCAGGCATTACATCGCCGTCGATCAGGGCCACCGCAAGCAGATACGGAAGGCTGTGATCCGCCTGTTCCTTTGTACTAATGACCTTGTCGACGCCGTAAAGCCCGCCGCCGGCGAAGTCATAGGCGAGTTGGAATACTTCTGCCTCAATCGAGGTAACCTTTTCAGGATCGACCTTGTTCGCCTTGGCGAGTTCGACCATGCAATGTACCGCGGACTGCGTGTGGATCATTGAGTTGTACTTTTTGATGGTGCTCCCCACGACACCCTCGTATCCCTCTTTGTCCCAGTCGATGTTGATCTTCATCCCCAGGAGATGATCAATCCCGAGCGGGCCTTCGATGACTTGGAGCGGCCCCTCCACTCCGCGACGAGCGAGGAACAAAGCGTTCATGGCACCGAGCGCCGATTGCGCCGAAGCGAGACCTTTCCACTGTGACAGTGGCTTTGCGCGAACGACGGCGAATGACGCATCGCTGACTGCCGCCATCGCCATTGCGTGGCCAATCTGCTGCTCGCTCAGACTGAGCAACCGCCCAGCAGCGGCGTTGTGCGAAAATGCCAGTTGCGAAGTGTGATCGAGACCCCGAGTCATAAAGTTGGCATGATCGACAAACCGAGACTGGACCGTGTAGCCCAATGCCACCGCGAGCATCAGATCGCGGCCGTTGCCGCCCACGTAATCGGCGATGGTGAGCGCCACACCGAAGTTATCCGCGGTGTGAGCGGTTTCAGTTTGGGCCAGAATGTTGTCCATGAAATCGACGTAGCGCACCAGTACGGTGTGCCAGAACGCCGCGTAAATGGGGTTCGCCTGCCCACCGCCGATCAGCGCACTCGGGCCGCTACCGCCGAACTCTGCAACCTGCTCGCGACACGCATCAACGGGGCCGGCGCCCAAAGCCGCAATTGAGCAGCTGAGGGAATCGAGGATGTGGATTGGTAACTGCCGGCGTGATTCGGCAGAAAGGTCATCGAACGAGGCGCGCGCGGCGTACTTTGCGATTGCTTCGACTTGAGTCATGATTTGGATTCTCCGTTTCTGGTAGATGAGTTGATTCCTTAGTGCGTTAGGGCAATGAAAATCCCCATCGTAACGAGCGAACCCATTATGCTGAGGAAGACGGAGGATGCTGCCTCATCCTGTGCGATCCCGTACCGTAAGGCAAACATGATCACAATGGGCATTGTTGGAATGGCGGTCGTCAGTACAGCTTCGCTGACAACCGGATTGCCATAGCCGATCCATCGCAAACCACCCAGGACGAGAGCGGGTTGCATGATGTTCTTCAGGAATACGAAGAGCAGGACGTTTCGGTTGACTTTGATCTTGCCGGATGCAAGCACGATTCCGCAGGCAAAAAGCGCGACGCCTCCGGATGCGTGACCAAGCAGGGAAAGAGAGTGCACGAACAACTGAGGGATGCGGAAACCGCTGAGCACGACAATGAAAGCGAGAATCGGCGCCCATACCATCGGCTCTTTAAGAGTTTCGGCGATTTTCCCAGCGAAAATCGCGGCGTTTGATCTCGGTGACGACGACGAATTCTCTTGTTCCCCCCGAGCGGGAGTGTTGTTCTGTTGGCCTCTCTCGGTCGAGTCCAATGAAAGAAGCAGAATTGTGACTGGCACGACCGTCAGGTTGATGACGAGACTGGCTGCCGCGATGGGAATTGCGCTGAGCCTTCCGAGCAGATCGCCGAGGACGGCTGGACCTACGAAAGGCACCGCCGGCGCTGAAGCCGTCAGTGCGGCTAGCGCACTGGTGCTCATTTGCATGCGAAAAATGAAACGGGAGATTAGAAATACCACACAGTAGAAGCCAATGATGGCGACGCACAGAGTGATTATGAGCGGGACGTCCTGACCGAGTACCGCGCGCGACGTCATAACTGTTCCTGCGAACAGCGCCAACGGCACGGCGTATCGCAGCACCATCCGATTCAGCGTCGAAGCATCCTTTGATCCAAAATCGTGTCGCCATGCTGCCATGTAACCGAGCAAGAAAGTGACAACCATTGGAAGAAGTGCGCCCAAGATCGTGTCAAGCATTGTCGTTTCAGTCTCCTTTTCCGGCCAGAACACGATCGACCATCGCTCCGGAGTTTCCGAGATAGTTGGTCGGGTCAATCAGTCTTGCGATGGCCCCACGGTCGAGGATTTGAGCAACTTCAGGATCGTTCGACAGAAGATCGATCAGACGCCCCTTGCCCTGCGAAACCGCGATCGAAATTGCTGCGAGCCTGTCGTGCGCTTTACCGCGGCCCATCTTCGGACCCAAGGCCATCATGATGGCCTCGGTATTTACCAGGCCGTCGGTCAGTTCCAGATTCCTTTTCATATTGTCGGGATGAACGACCAGCTCACTGAGCATGTACTTAGCTTGGGCAAGAGCTCCGGCGCTTAGGCAGAAGATCTCAGGTAAAACCAGCCACTCAATCTCCCAGGTGCCCGTTGCACGCTCGAAGTCTGCGTTCATCGCGTTTAGTAGACTCGCTGTATGCTGGCGCACTACGCTGCTACACGCCGTGATGTAGACGCAGGAAATGGGGTTGCGCTTCTGCGGCATCGTACTCGATGCTCCTCGACCGCCGCCCCCGGCCGGCTCCTGCACCTCATTCAGCTCTGTCATCATCATGACCTTGACATCGGAGGCGATCTTATCCAGCAAACCGCACAGTATCCCAAGAAAGCAGCCAACCTCTGCAATGGTGTCGCGCACGGTATGCCAAGAGATCGGGGGCTGCACAAGCCCAAGCTTCTCCATCACACCCCGCTGGACAGGTAGGCCCTGTTCACCAAGAGAAGCAAGCGTTCCAACTGCGCCTCCGAATTCACCCATCAGGACACGTCTCTTCATCTGATCGAGGCGCTGAAGGTGACGGTCGATGCCGGCAAGCCACACTGCGGCTTTATAACCGAAGGTAAGAGGCACAGCCTGTTGCAGGTTGCTCCGCCCGATCATCGGGGTATCACGATGCTCTCTAGCCAGGTCGGACAGCGATACGGAGACCGCCTTCATTTCTGATTCAATAAGTTCGAGCGCCGATCGGATCTGCAGAATCGTGGCGGTGTCAGTGACATCCTGGGTGGTTGCACCCCAATGGCACCACTGCCCGAGATCACCTTTGCAAAGTGCAGTCAACTGCTGAACAACTGGCAGCACAGGGTAGCCGATATGCTCGGTCGCAGTCTTCAACTTCGCGAAGTCCATCTCGCCGACGTTGCAGTGCACCGAGATCTCTTCAGCCGCTTCTCTGGGGATCACGCCGAGATAGGCCTGAGTTACGGCCAGGGCTTTCTCGAAATCCAAGTAGTACTGAATTCGCGACCGATCCGACCACACCTCTCGCATGGCACTCGTGCCGAAAATGTCGCTATAGACATCGGAGTCGATAGCCGTTGCGTTCGGATGTGGGGATTGATCGCTCATATTCTCTCCGTTGTCCAAATCGCCCAGACTCACAGCAGGTGCATCTCCTTGGCGGCTGCCGTGAGTTCATCTCGGAACGCGGGGTGCGCCAGGCCGATCAAAGCCTGTGCCCTCTCCGTAGAAGAGAGCCCCTTTAGGTTCGCAACGCCGTTTTCAGTAACTACGTAATGAATATCTGTGCGCGGTGTCGTGACTGGGCCAGAAAGCCGGGGGACAATCTTGCTGATCTTGCCGTCCTTGATCGCAGCCTGGAAGGCGATGAACGACATTCCACCCTTGGACGCATACGCGCCCCTGACGAAATCGAGCTGCCCGCCCGTGGAGGTAAACTGATGGCCCCTTACGTATTCGGAGTTGCAGGCCCCAGTCAGATCCATTTCGATCGTCGAATTCACCGACACCACGTTGTCGTTCTGGGCAATCACGGCCGGATCATTCACGTAATTTACCGGATGGCTCTCGATCGCGATGTTGTCATGCAGGAAGTCGTAGAAGGCTTCATCTCCCATTGCGAAAGTGAAGACAGATTTTCCGGGGTTGATTCTCTTCCATCGATTGGTGACAACCCCACTTTGGATCAACTGCGCCAATGCGGGGTTAAGCACTTCGGTATGAATGCCGAGATCCTTACGATCCATCAGTGCTTCGCATACTCCACTGGGTACTCCGCCTACACCAATTTGCAGGCAGGCGTATTCCGGGATGAGTTCAGCAATACGCTGGCCAAGCTTTCGCTCTTGATCTTGAATCGGTCGAGGAGTTAGCGTGAGCAACGGAGCATCGTTTTCCACGATGGCATCCACTTCTGAAATATGCAGTGAAGAACGGCCGAAGACACGCGGCATATGCCGGTTAACTTCGACGATCAGCCGCTTGGCCTCCCGCGCCGCAGAGCTGGTGTAGTCGTTATTGGTTCCGAAGGTGAAATACCCGTTACGATCCATAGGCGACACGGTCACCAAAAACGTGTCGACATGAATGTGCTCCGTGAAGAAGCGGATCGATTGACTGAACGAGTTTGGCACATAGTACACGACCTTGCGATCGCCGTCCTCTTGTGCCCTCTTGATGAGCTCTCTCTCGGCCTCCTGCATGAACATGCAATAGGGCTTGATGCGGCCCATCAACTCATAACGCAGAAGCGACCTCTTCATGTTCTCTTCCGCGTGCATGTAGTAGACCTTCACATTGTCGACAGACCCAGCTTCGGCCCGAACGGCGAGTGCTTCCATCAGTGCTGGTGGCTGGCACACCGCCTGGCCTATAGCGACGATGCTGTTGCTACTGATCTGCGCGACAGCGCCGTCGCTATTGGTGAGCTTCGCTCTATATTGGGTGTCGTAAACCATCAGGTGTCCCTTCAATGAAATGCGGGTGAGATTAGTAGTTCGCAGCAGCCTCAGGCGAGTGGCCTCGTTTGTAAATCAGCATGGTCCGCTCGAAGCTCATTACCTCCACCCCTTCCTGATTTACGCCCCGAGTGGAGACGGTCACGATACCTTGAGTGGGCCGGCTCTTCGACTCGCGTTTGGACAAGACGGCCGATTCCGCGTAGAGAGTGTCCCCTGCGAAGACTGGATGGGTCGCTTTCACCTTGTCCCAGCCAAGATTGGCAACGACCTTCGCGCTAACGGTGCGTACGCTCATGCCTGTGAGGAGCGCAAGTGTCAAGGTCGAATCGACGAGCGGTTTCTTCCATTCGGTTTTCTCCGCGTAGGCAGCGTCGAAATGGAGTTCCTGAATGTTCATTGTCAATAACGTGAACCAGGTGTTATCCACGTCGAGGATGGTTCGACCTGGCCGGTGTTCGAACGTGTCGCCGATTTCAAAATCCTCGTAATAAAGCCCAGATGTTTCCCGATAACGCTTTGGGCCCAATTGCCGATATGCCGAAAGTGTCCTTTCCATAACGTCTCCATTTACTTGTTCCATACGGCCTTTTTGTTCTTCATGCCGCTTTGCTTTCTACTAAGAAATCAAATCTGCAGCGGCAATCCCTGCCCTGTGGAGAGTGAGCCTTGCCTTGCGCGCAACTGCTTCATCCACCATCTGGTGATCGACAGTTCCCACCCCCTTCTGATTCACGGCCAGGATCTGACGAGCCTCTGCGATCTCTTCTGCAGATGGAACAAAAACCTCATTAATGACGGAGATCTGCTTTGGATGGATCGCAGCCTTGCTGTGAAAACCTAAATCCATAGCTGCCTTGGTTTCTCTCTTCAACCCGTCCAAGTCAGCGATGTCAAAAAATGGCGAATCAACGGCAAGGATCCCCGCAGACGCGGCGACCTGGATGATGCGCGATCGGACAAATAACATCGTTTCCCACCCTGTCTTCGCGCCAAGATCCGCTTCCATGTCCGCGGCTCCGAACAGCAGAGCAACCGGTCTGACATCACTGCTCACGATGTCAGGTAGAGCCTCGACTCCTTTTGCCGACTCTATGAGGGCAATAATCTCTGTCTCTTTCGCAGCCTGGTCGAGGAGCGCGCGAACCATGCTGATGAACGCAGGGGAATCGCACTTCGGCAGGATGATGTAGTCCGGGGCAGCTGAAGATTCGAGAAGCGAGTGCAAGTCTTCGATTCCCGTTCGAGTTACCGGGGCATTAATTCGAAGCGCGCATGGCAACCGACTTTCTGCGGGCTGCCCAAGGTATTGCAGAGCGGCAGTGCGAGCTTTCTGCTTGTCGGGGAGTGCAATAGCATCTTCGAGGTCAATGATGAGTGCGTCGGCATGTACTTCAGCCGCGCGGTCAAACCGGTCGGCTTTCGTCGCAGGCGTGAACAGCCAACTCTTTAGTGAAAGAATCGACCTGCGCAACTTGTGTACCGCCATGACTCCTCCTCAAACTCTCGACAACCGCCAATACAAATGCAATCGGGCGGCCAATTCAAAAGCATTGAATTCACCGCACTTGGTGCAAAAACAGGTGCCGAAAATTCTGAAGTGCCGAAATGTCAGAGGGAACGAATCAGAACGAGAAGAAGGTCTAGCTTGTGGTGCAGATCAGAATGAGCCTACGCGGACGCGAAAATTGATGGGATTCGACTCATCCCTAAACGAAAGAATCATGATCGGAGCGCAACTTGTGGGTAATTGAAAGACGGGCGAATCGTTGACTCGGCGAAGTTGCGGGACTGCACTCGTTCCACGATCGTGAACTTCGCGGCTTGAACTTGCATTGTCAATACGAGAATTGACAAAGCATTTGATTGGAATTTCTTAGGCGCGCTTGATGATGAATACAGTCTTATCGTCCACGCGATCCTCTTCGCCCATCTGCCTCAGGCGCTCGTCTTGATTGACGGCGTATTCTAGAACCGCAGCGCAAATTGCTTTGGCCGGCTCATTTTGATGTTCGCGAATGACCTGCTGAATCTGTAAGCGATCCTGTTCGTCGCTGCCATCGTAAACTCCGTCGGTGTAGAGAAAGAGGATGTCCCCCGGACTCATGAGTTGAAATTCTGAAAAATCCGATGGGCCCATCTTGTGTGCTCGCGGCGCCATGGACAGATATCTATTCCGGTCGGGATGATCTTCGGGGATTGCCATTCCGAGCGGCGGGAATTGCACTATACGAGCTTTGCCGATATCCACGAGCTTCTTGTATTCCGCGGAAAAAACGAGGGGAAGCGGGTGGCCGAAGTCTACGAAACGGAAATGCCCATTCGGCCGGATCTCGCCGTAGAGCATGGTTGCGTTCTCTCGCCAGTTCTCATTCTTGTCGACACCTAACTCATTGCGCGCAGTAATGGACTCACCCAGGCGCAAATTGATTCTCTCGAACATTTCCGGCGTTGTCCTTCCGTTCTTGTCAAGGTCCGAAAGCATGAACGCATGGAATGTGTCGTGCACGGTTGAGGCAATCTTTGCCGAGATAATGTCGTGACCTTGGGCGTCAACCAAGAGCACCCCCGCTGTGGTGTAGAGAGATTGCAGATCTTCAGCGATTCTCTGTTGTTCTGACGTCTTGGCCTTTCGGTACTGCGCTTCATCTGTCTTGGTAAAGCGGGCCTTGGATCGCATCCACTCCACGTGCGCATCCACCAGGTTGCGAGGGAGTTGGTGATCGGAAAGCGGCTCAAGGTATTCCGTGGCGAGCCTAAGAGCATGCGCGATGCGCGCGTCGATGTTACAACGTTGCTCGAAGTTTATGTATTCGAAGAGATCGCCACCCGCTAGGGCGGCGGGGATGGAATCCCCATGCATGTCGATTCCATTGAGCTGAGGAATTGCGCCCTCAACCGGCATCAACCTCTTCCGGAAGTACTCGTCAATGCCAAAGTCCCATGGCGGCGTTGTCATTCGAACAATCCTCTGGTGCGATTATCCAACGGCCTTTCGTGGGCCCTCGGAGATCCCCGTCCTGGACGTACGCGGGACCCTTGTCGCGCTTGTTCGGTCAACGCGTATCTTTCCGCTTTTGCGTTCCAGGGTGCATCGATCGGGATAACGGAAACAACTAGTTCACTCGAATCGAATATCCACACATCGAACTGCTCGACATTTTCAGCAGTCATCGGATTCGTAGGTTCATTGTCACGATTCATATGGATCAACCTCCAAATCGTGATCTTCGAGATCGCGATTCCTGGACTCGTCAGTTGGTTTCACGCGCCTTCACACGGGCACCCTTGTTCTTTAGCTCTTTGCATCTGGAAGAGAGTGTTCGAACCACTTCTCCACGCCTTTGTCGCGATCCTCAATGTTCTTGTCGGACTTATCGGACGACGTGTCTACCTGTGCGATTTGTGCACTGCCAAAACTCCAATTAGAACTCTCGACAACCGCTGATACAAATGCAACCGGGCTGCCAATCCAATGACGTCAAATCCAATGCACTTGCTACGATTGATCGTGCCGAAAAGTCTGATGTGACGAAAATTCAGAAGGAAGCAATCAGAATGTGGGGGAGCAGGCTTAGCGTGCGGTACAGATCAAAGCGAACCTACGCGAACGCAACATTGATGGGACTCAAATTATCACTAAACAGGATCGCGCTCCGGACGACGCCACAGGAATGATTGAGGTACTATCCCAACAGCTTCGCAACCTGTACCGGGCGGAGACTCACAAATATTGCGAGCGGGTATCTCGCGTGCAGCAGAAGATGAGGAGGGCCCGTCAAACGCCCTACCGTGCTAAGGACGAGCTCTAAAATGAAGCCGTCGTCCTTCGGCGGTGATTGCAGGGGCGAAGCTCGAGGCTTTGAGCAATTGAACGTAGCGAGTTAAGTTTTTGAAACGCCATTTATCGATGTTCAGGTTTGCAATCTTTGAATCAAGTGTCTGCCGCGGAATTCCCAGCTTTGCGGCTGCTCCCTTGGGGCCAGCAACCTGACCGCCACACTCTGCAAGTGCCGCCTCGATAATCTCGCGCTCTCTGTCAGCAATTGTCATCACAAGTGGAACAGCCGGATTGGACCGTTGCGGGATCTCCCGCTTTAGAATCGTCTCGTCGATCGAGAAGGTGTCTCCCTCACACAAAATGGCCGCGCACTCAACGACGTTCTGCAATTCGCGGATATTGCCCGGCCAGTCGTAGCGTTCCAGCACACCCAATACCTCATCGGGAATGTACTCGATGTTTCGCTGCAATCGCTGCGAGTACTTGCGGACGAAGTGCCGCACCAGGGAGGGGATATCGCTCGCCCGGTCCCTTAACGGGGGCAGACAGATCGGAAAGACATTCAGCCGATAGTAAAGATCCGCCCGAAATTGGCGATCTTGAACCATTGTCAAAAGCTCCTGGTTCGTCGCGGCCACTACGCGAACATCCACCTTAATTGGTCGTCCGCTACCCAACCTCTCAAATTCCTGCTCTTGTAGAACACGCAGCAGTTTGGGCTGGAGTTGAAGAGGAAGATCGCCGATCTCGTCCAGGAACAGCGTGCCCTTGTGCGCCAACTGAAATCGACCCGTGGTCTTTGCGACCGCACCCGTGAATGCCCCTTTTTCATGCCCGAAGAGTTCGCTCTCCAAGAGATCCGCCGGAATCGCGGCGCAATTCATTTTTATAAACGGTGCGTCCCGTCGAGAACTCTGATTGTGAATTGCCCTAGCAATCAATTCTTTTCCCGTCCCGGTTTCCCCCTGGATCAGGACGACAGAATCCGTGGGCGCCACAATTTTCACTCTCCGCAGGACCGCCTGAAAGCTAGCGCTAGAGCCAATCAGCTCGCCCTGATCGATATCCGCACTATCCTCAGTCGGCCTCACTGGTGCATAATCCCGGTCCGGCCCAATTGCAGAAACAGAATAGGACATGGTCATTTCCTCACCGGTCAATTGCTAACTACTTTCTCGCTGTCTCGTGATCCACTCGCGGACATAATCCGCGCAATTCACCAGGGTGACGCCATCCGCTTCGCAGCTCGCGAGAAAGGCAACGGTATCTCGACCTACCATAATGAGGTCTTTCAGGTCGAGGACTATACGGCTGCGGTCTATTTCGGCGTTAATCAGCATTTCCAACTCCGCTATGTGTTCTTCATCCATCTGGCCGCTTAGCGTGAAAACTACTTGCCCGTTCGACGACCTCTGAATCTTCAGCATCTGCCCTCTCTTGGAACAGGAATTAAAAGTCCGAATTCAGCGAACTTCCGCATGAGATCCGGGAAGCGAAGCACCTTCACTGCGTTCACTGTTCGCTTCAGATTGGCTGCGACGTTCGCAAAGTCTTGATCAATGGGGACAGGGCCCGCCATGTGATTTTCAGGACAACGGCTCAACCCCTCAGCATTTTTCCTCCCGTCACGCTTCGTACTCTGCTGCAGCCTTCCCAGCCTGTCGATGTGAGCTAAAAACGCGGAAACAGCGCGGGTTGATTCGGCGTCGCCGCAATGAACAGCAGACCTCCGGTCATCGCAGCGTTTTTAAGGAATTGGAGACGCTGCTGGATATACGTCGGGGTTCCCCTCACTTGCCAGAAGCCATGGCCCACTAGCGTTGCCGGAATCAGGAAGGCAATCACCGCGATCACCGCGATCGCCGCGATTTGCGAATGGATACCCAGAATCAATCCAAAACCGCCGACGATCTTGATCGTGCTACCTGCCAGCATAAGCAGTGGTACAAGTGCACCCGGGGCTCCATGGTTGGCTAGAGCCTTTGCGGCGGGAGCCTGCGCGATATTGCCAAAACCGGTGGTTAGAAAGACAACACCTACTAGGACACGGGCGGCTGCCAGCCCGTAGAGTTGAAAAGAGTTCATTGAAGCCTCCTGGTGTGCAGGAGTCACACGCTTCTCTATGGGCAATCCTAGTTCCAACCGTAAACCGCTGAAAGGAAATGATTTAATGAGATGGACGGATTACGGAATTTCGTAGCACCACGAAAACTCGTAACCGCGCCTTCGGAATTAATTCGTAAGAGCACCTAGACACGGATCGCGAGGGCTACAGAGTTTTGAAGCGATTCTTGTCTATCTTTAGCGACTTGATCTTCGAATCCAAGGTAGTTCCTGGCATGCCTAGTTTGGCAGCGGCTCCTGACGGTCCGAACACACGTCCTCTGGTTATGCGCAGTACAGCCTCAATCATTTCTTTCTCCTGGGCAGCAAGCTTCCCAGAAAACTCAAATTCCACTCTCGGCTCAGGCGTCGAAGGTCGTTGAGAGAGCCAACTCTCATCAACTGAGAAATTCTCCGACTCACACACGATGACAGACCGCTCGATCACGTTTTGAAGTTCGCGAATATTACCGGGCCACGGGTATGCTTGAAGCAGGTCGAGGCTCTTCTTGTTCACCGTTTGAAACCTCTTTCCCGCTTTCCTCGAGAAACGGTCAATGAAGTACCCGACCAGCAGGGGAATATCCTCTGTTCTTTCGCGCAAGGGAGGCATCTCAATCGGAAACACGTTGAGCCGGTAAAACAAGTCGCTCCGAAACGTGCCCGCAGCAATGGCAGCCTCCAAGTCACGGTTGGTGGCGGCGATCACCCGAACATCAGTTTGGATGGATCCAGTTCCACCCACACGCTCAAATTCGTGCTCCTGCAGAACGCGTAATAGAGTGATTTGGGTTTCGGCAGGAAGTTCTCCGATTTCGTCGAGAAAGATTGAGCCCCCTCCCGCTAGTTCAAAACGGCCCAATCGTTTCTGCGTCGCTCCGGTGAAGGCGCCCTTTTCATGACCAAATAATTCTGACGCGATCAGGTCGCGCGGGATCGCAGCGCAGTTCACGCTCACGAAAGGGCGCGAAGTGCGCCGAGACCGCCTGTGAATGGCGCGGGCGACCAGTTCTTTGCCAGTGCCGGTCTCGCCGGTGATCAGAACGGTGGAATCCGTGGCAGCGACCTTGGACACGCGTGAAAGCACCGTTTGGAGTGCCGGAGAAGTTCCAACAATTTCCTCGAACATCGATGCTTTATCGATCTCTTCGCGCAGCGCAACGTTCTCTTGCTGCAGTCTCTCTTCCGATCGTTTGCGATCGTCAATGTCAAGCGCCGGGACGACCCAACGCGTAATGCGTCCCAGCCGATCCTTGAGCGGCTTATAACGGAAGAGGAACCAACGATACTTGCCGTCATGTCTAAGCATTCTTGCTTCGGTCTCAAACGGAGATCGGCTTGAAAGTGCTTGCTCCCTTTCGTGAGCCATACGCTCCGCATCGTCTGGATGAAAGCGCTCACGAAAATCGAGCTTCTGCCACTCTTCAATTGTTTGACCGCGGAACTCGAGGACGGATTGGTTGGCATACAGACGGCTTCCGTCGCTCCCTAGCACAAACAAGAATTGGGGTGCGGCGTCCATAATCTGACGGAGTTCCAATTCTTGTTCCCGAATTTTCTCTTCCGCCTGTTTTGCTGCAGTGATATCCGTCACGGCACCTACGAATTCAAGGTTCCCGGACGATATCGTCAACGCGCGAGCCAAAGAGTGGAGGTGCTTGACTGAACCGTCCGGCATCAGCAAACGGTGCTCAAGATCAAAGTCAGCCCTTGCCTCAGTCGCCCGGTCGAGGGTCTTCTGCACGTGGTCTTTGTCATCGGGATGGATTCGTCGCATTATCATCCCCAATGTGGGCTTTTCCGATCGGTCGTTTTCAAAGATTTTGTAAGTTTCCTCCGACCAGTAGATTTCTCCGGTTGAAACACTCCAGCCGAAGCTGCCAGTGTGGCTTATGCTCTGCCCTTCAGTGAGGAAAGCTTCGCTGCGTTGCAGATCTGAATAGAGGCTGGCGTTCTCCAGCGAAATTGCGGCTTGCGAAGCCAGGAACTGCAGCACGGCAACCCGGTCCGGCGTGAAGGCGCACGCAGTCAGATTGTTCTCCAGATAGAGTGCGCCGACAAGTTTCGTTTGGTTCACTATGGGCACGCACAGTACGGATCTGGGGCGCTTCTGGCGCAGATACTCATCATCTGAATACAGGTTTGCGACAGAAGCATCATCAAGCAGAACGCGCTGCCGAGTCCGAATTACGTAATGAAGCGCGGATTGGGGGAGATCGGATGGGGTGACGGCCGTCCGCCGCACTGTGACCGCGACCCTTTCGTGACCTGTGGTAACCTCCGCCTCGATTTGCGGCTCATCGCCTCGGAGAAGGATGAGTAGACCTCGTTCGGCCCCTGCATGCTCAACCGCGAGCCGCATGAGCGTCTCGATTAGCCGGGGCAGCACAATTTCGCTCGACAGTGCTTGTGAGGCCTTGACTACGGACTCCACGTCCAACTGCCTGACCGGCGTACCAATTGTCGCGCTGAAGGAGGCGGGAGTGGTCTCTTCCTGCAAGCGCGGATGCCGCGCGTCGAACTGTGCGACTTTGCCTTTCGCACCCCAGCGGTCATAGCAGTTCCGGGCGTGGCGGAGATAGGTGTTGGCAACTGTCTCAACGCCGCGCACCGCGTAGAACCGCGCAGCCACCTCATGAGCCAGCGCCTCATTCTGGATGAAGCCGTTCTCACGCGTCAGGTGAATAGCCTGCTCGTACAAACCCATTGCGTCGACGTCTCGGCCTTCGATGCGGGCGATCTCAGCCAACACCAGTGTGTATTTGTCGGCGAACGTCGGCGGATAGGTTTCGGCCCATTCGCGCAGTTGGTCCCGCTGCGCCGCCAGGTGTTCGCGCCACTGTGATCGTTCCTCGTCGGAAGCAGACTCAAAAAGAGCGGTTACAGTCAGCGCCGAATAGAAGGAGTAGTCCAATAGCCCGATTGTCGCTACGAACGACCGAACGAGACGTCTCGCTCTGCGTAATGCTTCTAGGGCGCCGGCGAGGTCTCCAAACAAGAATCTCGCTTTCAGCTTGAGTGTCCAATATAGGCACACCATGAGGGGCATTCTGGAGTCGGTCAGGGTGGCTTCATACACTTCCTCATCGCCTTCCGGGTCCCCCGAAGCGGAGAAGGCCGGAGTGCGGCCCTGCATTGCGGCTACAAATCTCTGCTCGTTTAAGATCAGGTCCTCCGCGTCGCGGAATTCGGCGTCGCGCGCCGCGTCCAAAACCCTTTCGGATTCGCGCCACACGACGTCAAGTGAATCGTTTCGCAGAAGAAGGCACTTGAGATATTGGTGATTTGTATGGGCAGCGAACGTTAGATCACCAGACTCGGTAGCTCTTTTATAAGCTAGGCGGTTGAATTCGATCGCACTCCCGATCGGCTCAGTCCAATGCGCGGCGAGGCTCATGGCGAGATAAACTCTTGCTTGGTACTCGATAAAACCGTACTTCTCGACGAGCTCGCAGGCGAGGCGAGAGAATCGGTAGCCGTCACGATGACTGTGAAAAACGTCGCCCATAACCGCTCCTAGAGCAGCGCAAGCGTATGCGGTTGGACCGCTGATTCCATTTTCTATGCTCATCAGGGTGATCCTGAAGAGAAGGACACAGAATTGATTGAGATCGATAAAGTAGCAGGGCTCAACCGCGATCGCAAGCACTCGCATTGCAGCTTCTAGCTTATGGTTCCTCATCAAGGGCAACTCCACCAGTTCCTCAATCTGACGAGGACCTAGCGTGCGCCAGAGCGCGTCGAATTCGGCTTGCACCTGATTCTGAGTTGGGGTCTGCGGAATCTCGATTGCGAACAGATGCAAGCATAGGCGAGCGCAAGCGACGGCCTCCACAATTTCGGATCTCATGATATGGAGAAGCACTCGGAGCCGATAGACAGCCGCCTGATCAGCGATTGATCGCGCCCGCTCCAATAACTCAACAAGAATGGCTTTGGATTGATCATCGTTCCGGACGAGAAACTCGCACTCTGCTCGTTCCATCCAGGTTTCGAATGTGGAATCATACTGGTTGGCCCAGTTGTCCTCATTCAAGAGGGCCGTCGCCGACATAAGGTGAGCATGTGCAGATTCGTAGGCGCCGGAAGCTTTGGCTCTTCGCCCCGCACGAAGGTGAATCGCCGCAACTTGGGAGGCTTCTGCCGGATCAGTCAGTAGCGTGGCACTTCGATTGAACTGGTTCGCGATTTCGAATAGACGTTCACCAAACTCATCAGGCGTCAAGTTAGCAACGAGCTTGCGCGCGATTCGAAGGTGACGCTCGGCGCGGAGCTCTTCTGGTATCAGGGCGTATGCTCCTTCTTGAATCGAGTCGTGTAAGAATTTGTAACCGTTCTCTAAACGAAAAACGATTCCAGCGTAAGCAGCTTCCCAAAGGGTCGCGTGCAGAGCTTCTGCCGTCTCGCCGCGGATGAGGTCCATAAGTCGAATTTCAGCGATATTGCCAAGGCAGGCCAGCTCCTTCAGGGCTTCCCTGGTGGCCGTCGATAAACTCTTCAGCCTGTCGGTCATTAAGTGCACGACATTGTCCGAGTAGTTTTTTTCGCGAATGCGTTCTGTGTCCCATCGCCAGAGCTGCCCGCCCGCATCGAAGACAAGCAACCCCTCCTCGGTGAGGGCGGTCAAGAACCTAATAGTGAAGAAAGGATTTCCGCCCGTCTTTTCCATCAGGAGTTGCGCCAGTGGCTGTGCCCTCTCCCGCTGACAGTGAAGGGCCTCGGCAACCAGCGTCTCGGTGTTTTCCTGGTCAAGAGGCGCCAGGACTATCTCCTGAACCCTTACATCGCCCGCTCGGATTGTGTCGAATGCTCGTGCGAGAGGGTGACCTTGACTGACTTCGTTTTCCCGATACGCTCCGATTACGAGCAGGTAGCGAATTCCCGAATGGATAAACAGGTACTCAAGGAAGTCCAGAGTCGCCGAATCGACCCACTGCAGATCGTCGAGGAACAGTGCAAGCGGGTGCTCTTTACGTGCAAACACTTTCAGTAAACGAAGAAGTACCATTTGAAAACGGCTCTGCGCGTCCTGTGGCGGCAGATCCGGGCGGGGAGGCTGTTCCCCGATGATCAGCTCGAGTTCGGGGACGAGGTTGACGATCGGATGGCCGTTCGGCCCAACCGCATCCGCAAGGGCATATCGCCATTGGTCCATTTCCGCTTGGCTCTTGACGAGGATCTGCCGGACTAGGGTCTGGAAGGCCTGTGCCAGGGTCGCATACGGGATGTCCCGCTTGTACTGGTCGAACTTTCCGGCGGCGAAGAGGCCTCGCGGCGGAACAAGCGCCTTGTGCAGCTCGTTCACCACTGAGGATTTGCCAACGCCGGAATAACCGGATACGAGCACGAGCTCGGGATTACCCTGAGCCACGACCCGATCGAAAGCCGCAAGCAGAGCATCGACCTCGCGCTCCCGCCCGTACAGCTTCTCCGGGATCAGCAATCGGTCCGACGAGTCGTGCGCGCCGAGAGCAAATGAATCGATGCGACCATGCGACTGAAATTCCGTCAGGCACCGCCGAAGATCGGCTTCCAGGCCTGCGGCCGTCTGGTAGCGCTCCTCGGCGTTCTTGGCGAGGAGCTTCATGGATATGGCAGACAGCGGCTCGGGTACTGCAGCCCGATCCCGAGGCGGTGTCGGCCTGCGTGCAATGTGGCAGTGGACCCATTCCAGGGGGTCGGCTGCGTCAAATGGCAGTGCGCCGGTAAGCATCAGATACAAGGTGACGCCCAGGGAGTAAAAATCGCTGCGGGCATCGACCGAACGGTTCATGCGGCCGGTCTGCTCGGGTGCCATGTAGGCCAGCGTGCCGGAAATAATCTCCGGCGGTGCGGGCGGCTGGAGCTCGCGGGGCAACCGCGATGCAACTCCGAAGCCAGTAAGCCATACGCAGTCGGCGTCGTCGACGAGCACGTTTTCAGGCTTGATGTCCTTATGTATGAGTCCGTGCCGATGGACTTGGCAGAGCGCCGTCGTCAAGCCGATCGCGATGCGCAGGGCGCGGGTCAGATCGAGCGGTTGTCCCTGGCCTCGCTCAAGAATCAGATCCAGAGGATCACCGCCAGGATCTTTGAGTACGAGGATCGGTCGCCCTTCGTGACGAGTGAGCGCCAGAGGCTTGGCTGCCCATGCGGGATCGACTTCGGCCGCGAACGAGTATTCGTGTTCCAGCCGCCGGAGACTCTGAGGCGACGGATAGTCTGCCGCCAGAGCCATTACAAGTACGGGCGATTGGTTGCCTTCCTGCCGGCCACGGTAAAGGGTGAATTCCACACCTTCCCGCAGAGGTACGAGCTCGTACCCTGGAGGGTCTGTCCC
>Ga0206946_1055_pt1 | contig 41692 bp, 33 predicted proteins | sample Alteio_BWOrgHeat_2_FD_152965 | JGI IMG/M metagenome (GOLD analysis project Ga0206946, IMG submission 152965) | Enriched cells from forest soil in Barre Woods Harvard Forest LTER site, Petersham, Massachusetts, United States -... | ecosystem: Environmental > Terrestrial > Soil > Temperate forest > O... | reverse complement strand
CGTCGAACCGCGCACATTCGGCAGTAGAATCGCGATACCCAATTCGTTCAGGTAGTAGTTTTCCGACCCAAGAAAATCAGGCCGCGATTGCCCCTCCGGGCCGCCGTGAATGTCGATCAGCACAGAACGCTTGCCGGTGAACTTTGCCGGAGGACGGTACAGAAATCCCGATATGCTCTTCCCGTCAAATGACTTCCAGCGAACCAGTTCCGCCTCATGAAATCCGGAAGTATTCACAGCCGTTTCGCTCGCCGTCCAGCGCTCGACATTCCCCGTGGTCACATCCAGCGAATAGCAATCGCCAGGATCCTTCGCCGAGCTGATCGAAAACCCCAGGTCGCGATTATTCCGATGCCAGACCAGTCCACCAACCACTCCAACAGGCAACACAGGCACTGGCTGTTCCTTTCCGGTTACCGCATCAAGCAGATGCAGCTTGCTGATCCCGTCCTCGTTGCTCAGATACGCAATCCACTTCCCATCCCACGACTGCTGGAACTCATCCACATCCCAGGAAAGATCCGGCGTCACAATCGTCATCTTCTTCGTCGCCAGGTCAATGTAAGCCAGCCGCAGAAACTGCGAGTCCTTATCAGTCGAAACGTAAACGCCCTTCCCGTCGCGGCTGAAGTTTGCCGCAGCATACGTGACCTGCTCGCCCGTCTTTCGCGGAGTCAGTTCCGTCTTCTCTCCCGTCGATGAGTTCACCAACCACAGATACGTTTCGTTCACAGAAATCTCTTCCATGAGCAGAACCTGCTTGTCATCCGGCGACCATCCCTGCGGCTCCCAACCGCCGCCAGTCAACTGCGTAAGCATGTGGTCCGTCTTCGGATCAGTCGGGTTCATCGCCCAGAGATCCGTGTCCTGCTTGTTGCGGCGTGTCGAGACGTACACAATCTGGTCCCCGCCCTGCGACCACCGGAGCGAAGTGTTTCGCGACTTGCCATCAGTGAGTAGCGTGCTGTCGCCTGTCGCAAAGTCATAGCGAAAGAACTGATACCACTCCCCGCCGCCAACATCCTTCTGGTATACGAAATAGTCTCCATCCTTGGGATGAAACGAGCCGCCATACACCGGCTCGCGGAAGAATGTAAGTTGCTGCCGCGCTCCTCCCGGCATCGTCACAAGGTGCGCCTGGTATGTATTCCCAAAGCGCGTGCCAATCAGCATCTCGCGCCGCACTGGATTCCAGTCGGTCACAAACGCGCTGCGATTCTCCGTGTAACGCCCCAGCGCCGCCTCCAGCGATGCCGGAATCTTCGGCACGCCCTCCACCACCAGATTCTCCGGGGGAGCAATCGTATTTTCCTGTGCGTTCAGGCAACAACACGTTGCAGAAAGAAATCCCGCCACGAGGATGAATTGTTTCATCAAAACACCTCCGTAATGTATGCCGCTGAATACGCACTGCGACCGCGAAGTAAGGCCCTCGGACGGAAAAACTACAAACAAATTGTTTACACGGGAACGCTGAGATTGGTTCGGCAGCCCGCTAAATCATACCCCCGATGTGCAATGCGACTCAGTCTAATGCGAAACCAACCCTTCCGCGTCTCGCATGCTCTGCAACGAAGACCCAGGCACCGGGCGCCTCTCCTCCGATGGCTACGCCCTGCAAGACCGCATTGACAGGAGAAGCAAGGGCGCGACCAGTCCGATCGATTGATAAGTTGGGAGAAGTCCAATAAGAAGGGTAGGAATGGCCATAAGCAGAACGCTAAGCGTAAACATGCGCTTGCGACCACGAGTGTCACCGAAATACGCCATTACGATGCCGCCTAGAGGCCTCGCAAGATAACCAGCGGCGAAGATACCGAAGGTCTGAGCTTGGCGAACCCATTCGGGTAGACTCGCAGCGAAGAACAACTTTCCAATCACGTTAGCCAAGAACACAAAAATGACGAAGTCGTAGAATTCCAATGCGCCCCCGATAGATGCGAGCGATAGGATGCGAACTTCCGAAATTGATAGTTCGCTGGATGTCCGCACGTTCTGCATGAAAGCCTTTCTGGTCTTGCGGAACGATTGCAAACTCGACAGACGTGCGTGCTGGCGATCCGACAAACCCAGCCCGCAAACGATCCAGTCGTAATGCTGTTTTAGATGAACTGCGCGGCTAGGTTGATTCGCGTGAATCTGTCGGCTCTCTCGGATTGCCACCCCTGACTCGTCGACGAATTGAAGTGCCTGTTCAAGTACATCGGCCGCTCGATCCAGTCCATGGGAAAGCAATCTTGCTGTCAGTTGCTGGTGTCCTCACAGGCTGCCCTCAAAATCAATTCGGTATTTTCTAGAAGCTGAGGGATGAGGGTGTAGCTCGCGTGCAGCAATCTGAGTGCGCCGTTTGTGGTTGCAACTCCGACGTTCTGTTCACCTTCGAGTCCCTGCAGAGCGGTTGGCCCCCAGACGGCCTCTAGCTTGAGCCTGCCGAATTCGGATTCATATGGCATCTGCCCGAGATTTGAAACCATGAGATCTCTAGCGAACGCCCCAGCGGAAATCTGGGCCGCTGTCTCAACGTCCATATCTTTAGTCATGATTGCTTCCAGGCGATGCAACGATGTAGAGAGCGCTTGAAAGGTTTGAGATGGAGATATCTCCTTCTTTGCAAAGCGCGCCAGCTCCCAAAAAGCTCTTGAATCACCAGGCTGAAAAGCAATCATACCTGCGCCGCCCAGATAAAGGCCGCATGCCTCTCCCGCTCTCAGATGTGCCCGCACATTGACCGGCGACATCACACGGACTGACTGTTTACTCCATGCACTTGAAGTCTTTCGACCTGCAAGAGCTAACGCGGCGCAGAGCGCCCCCTGGACTGTAGTTCCTTCGCGTCGCGCCCGGTCCTTGAGGGCCGCAGTAAGATGTTCGTCTAACTTTCGCGCGGTGGCCCTCGGTGCCAAACCATCCGCTTCTCGGTACACTGCGGGTTCCGCTGGAGGAACACCGGCTTGCGATGCCTCTGCTGGAACAATCTTCTCCCCTTTCGGCAGCTTGCTCAGCAACTCTTCGGCTGTGCTACTGAATGAGAGAGCTTCAATTTGTCTGCCCGAGAGCGCCTGAAGAAGATCACGAATCAGAAAGACGAGCGCCATTCCGTCAGCGATAGAATGATGCGCGACCATGATAAGAACAGCGGACTGCGGCTTATGGATCAGCACGCTCCTGATAAGAGGTGCTTGCTCAGGAGTAAACGGAAGCGCCATCTCGCGGTCCAACTCCAACTCCCAGCGTTCCTGGGCACTTCCATCAACTACTCGAAGTGGTATTGGCGCTGCGTCTACCTGATACAGTGCCGGTTGGCCCTCCTCGTTTCGCTTGATTGAGGTGGAGAGGATGGGATGACGTTTCTGCACTGCATCAAGCGCATCCCTCCAGCTCTGCACCTTTGTAATGCCTTTGACTTCGGCGGTCACCGTGAGGTGGACCGGATGTTTCTGATCCATAAACCAGAACATACGCTCCCTGGCGCCTAGCGCTCGGACTTCCGTTTTCGATTTGGTAGCCGGCATTAGTGATGCAACCTGCAACATAGTCTTCCTCCTAATCCAACTTGAACTTCGTCAGCATCCAACCGATCTTGCGTCCATTTCGTCGCGATTGCCGGGATGGCCAATCACACTAAAAACATCAGAATTCATCCGGGGGTATTCCATGTTCGCTTTTATCTTTTGCGTTTCAATTCATCTGGATATTTCTACGACGGTGCCTATATTTGTCCCATTCCACCGTCCATAAAGAGTTCGACACCCGCTAGATAACCCCTGTCTTGCGAGGCCAGGAAGAGTACGGCTTTTGCAACTTCTTCGGAACGTCCTAGACGACCGAGTGGAATCGACGAAGAAACCTTCTCTTTCCACGCAGCGATCTGCTCCTTTTTCCGGTCTCGTATATGGGTGTATCTATATATATCCTGCGCTTAGGACATTGACGCGGATGCTGCGCACCCTTAGGCATAGCCTCTTCCCAAGTGGACGGCAGTCCTATTGCTGGCCGTCGCTCTGCTTGCCCTTGCCCAACAAAGGCGAGAGGCGCTGACCCTCCGGCTTCAACTCACACCGACAGCAGACCGCGCACATGACGGTGTGACTGTTCGTGTCGACAACACGTCAGGCAAGTTGTTCCAGCTGGGCGTTCGGGTGCGCGCGTCGTCAACCGCGATTCAGCCTCTTCTCTTCCCGCTTCGCGGGCTTCACCCGCTGGCGTGGCGGAGAAGTTCAGTTTGTCCTGAATGTTCTGCTGCATGGTCGCTCCTGAGACTCATGTCCTACTTGCCTCTCCTCTCGTTCGGGCCTTCAACCATCGTTATCGGTTCGGCCTATCTGCTAACTCCGTCTTTCGACCTTGGAGTGCCTCACTAGCCTTGCCGACGACATGGCCTAATATGCCCTATGCTGACTTCTGCTCTGCGGTCAGACTGCCTCGCGACAGCTTCAGTCGCCGAAACGACACAGAGCAGATCTCCCGGGTAAGTTCAACCGCCTTTTGCGCACTGCCGTCGGATCTACGCTCCGCGTACTTGATGGATATGGGCTTCGCGGTAAGTTGCCCTATCTTAATTGCCCGACCAGTAATCTCGGCGACAACACGCCTCTGCGTGCTGGGCAATCTAGATAGAGTCCTAACGTTTCAACGGAGGTTGCTAGATTGAACGCTGACGTTCCGGTCAATTTGCAACGTCGAAAGCAAAAAAGTTTGGCCGTGCTGAGCTATCGCTTCTTCGAGAGTAGAAAACGTTGCTGTTCGTTGGACTTTGCGAGCAACCACCTCAGCAAGACGTGTGTCCCGCGTACTTAACACCACGCCTCAGCTCATGTTCCAGATGTCCTTGTCCCAAAGCCAACTGCCACCTTCATGCTTCCAATGCACGAGGTACTTGGCCAATGCAGCTCCATTCTCCCCGAGTTGCAACTCCGCGTGGCCAATCTCCACGGCCGTATCCCCGGCCATTTCGACGTACAGTGTCGTCAACTTCGCCCCTGTAATTCCCAGGGTCGCAATCCCCGCTTTCCAGAACCCCTTGATCGCCTCTCGCCCTTCCATTATTGGTGCTCCAGGAGGCAAGATCCACGCCCCCGTCGTATACACATGGTCGATCGCGTCAAACTTCCGATGGCCCACAACCTCGTGGCAAAACCGATCATTTGTCTCCTTCATCGCATTGCGCACATCATCAGACACAGCCATATTCACCTCTCGAGTACTGGAGTTTTTATGCAAATTCTATCGGGTGTACGTGATGCTCCCGTCGCTCTTCAGCATGTCTCTTGAATGGCCGGAGTTTCGCGCGATGCGTAACAGTCAGCGCACAGCAGTTCGAGGCTCGAAGCACTACGCCTATGCCTGTGGTGCTTCCGGTGACTAGCGCTCTTTTTCCTTTTAGTGCTAAATCCATGTCATTTTTTCTTTTCCGTGTTATTTCTTCTGTTCGGCGCCTAGATCAGGCCGCCATTTGCCCGGACATTTTGTCCGTTCACCCAACCGGCATCACTTGACAGCAACCAGGAGACGACCCGCGCGATATCGGCAGGCGTTCCTAGCCTGGAGAGAGCAGCCATTTTGGCCATTCTCTGTCGGTCTTCCTCGCTTTTTCCCTCGTTGAAGAGCTCCGTGTCGGTAGGCCCCGGCGAGACAACGTTGACGCGAATGCTGCGAGCACCCATCTCCTTTGCGAAGATGTGACTCATCTGCTCAACGGCGCCCTTGGTGGCCACGTATGTTGCATATGTCGGCAGCATTAAAGCCGTTGTAGAAGAAGAAAGATTCACGATGGAGCCACCCTCCTGCAGTCGCCTTGCAGCGAGTTTGCAGGTGAGAAAGGTGCCTTTGACGTTGACAGCAAACAGGGAGTCGAATTCTTCCTCGGTCACATCGGCGAGCGGCTTATAGAGAATCGCTCCCGCATTGTTGACCAGATAATCGACTGGACCAAGTTCCGCCTCCGCGACTGAAAAGAGGCGCTCCGCACCTGCTGCGGTGCGGACATCCGCTTGTATCGCCAGAGCCTTCCCACCATCGCGAAGGATTGCGGCGACAACGTCATTAGCCGCTGCTTTGCCACTGTTGTAGTTGACTACGACTTTCGCCGATTCGCTGGCGAGTTCAGATGCGATGGCCGCTCCAATGCCTCGTGCCGATCCGGTGACGATAGCCACCTTTCCTGCATGTGTGTTGCTCATTTTGCCCTCCACGGATAAGACGCGCGGACCATCAATGCGATTCATGCATAGTTATAATGATTATGTATGCATAAACAGAATCTTCGCGGACTCGACTTAAACCTTCTCGTACCGTTGCAGGCGCTGCTTGAAGAACGCAGTGTGACAAGGGCGGCGATGCGAGTGCATCTGAGCCAGCCGGCCATGAGCCGCGCGTTCGAGCGGCTGCGCGAGGCATTTTCCGACGACCTCCTCATCCGATCCGGCAAGAAGTATGCCCTGACGCCCCGAGCGGCGGCGCTGCTTGAGGAATTGACTCTGCTGCTGCCGAATGTGGAGAGCCTGTGGCAAAGGAAGCCCTTCAGCCCCGCTACCGCAACTGGATCTCTGAAGCTAGCCATGACCGACCAAATGACGATTCTTCTCTTACCTGAATTGGTCGCAACGCTGTTCCGGGAAGCGCCAAACGTCGATCTACAGATCGTGTCGTGGCAGGAGTCCTCGTTTCGCGATTTGGCCGCCGGGCAGCTGGACCTCGTAGTAAGCCCACTTACTGCTCCGTTTCCACTTGTCGTTGAGAGACTGCTTCCGGAGAGATTCGTCTGCCTCGTATCACGCAGTCATCCACACAGGAAGAAGTCATTCTCCCTAACGGAATATCTGGCCGCAAGGCACATCGTTCTGGAGGTGCAACCTGGACAGCAAACATTGGTGGATCGGCCCCTGTCCGAGCTTGGTAAACGCCGCAAGGCTGCCTTGCGTCTGCCCTTCTTCGTCCCCGCTGTAGAGGCTCTCGAAAAAACGTTGCTAGTTCTTACGATTCCCGAACGCTTAGCCATCAGAAAAATGGATCCGCGGAAGACGCGACTGGTGGAAGCTCCCAAAGAGATTCCGCCGTACTATCAGACGATGAGTTGGTCAGACCGGCTCAATACCGATCCGCTCCACTCCTGGTTTCGAGATTGTCTTCGCGCGGTTTGTAAGCGGATAACTTGATTGCTAAAGGCAAGATATCTCCCACGACTACGGTTGCCGCAGTGTAAAGAAAGCACCTTCAATTCCTCAGCATGACGACCGGCAGGTAGCTGTCGCGAAAAGAGGTGTGATGTGAGAGTTGCTTATGCAGCTAAGGAGCCACAATGTTGGGCGGGAGTGGTCGAGGTAGTCTTTCATCTGTCCCCTGTTGCGCCAGAGCCAAAATGTATATCTTGACCGCAACTATCGTTGAGTGCGATACACGGAGGGCGGGACGCCCACAGAGTTTCTGAAGACAGTTGCGAAATGCTGTTGATTGCGGAATCCCACTTCCAATCCGACATCGAGAACAGAGAGGCGAAAATCTTTAAGCAGTTCCTTACTTCGCTCGATGCGGAGCCGAAGCATGTATTGGTGGGGACTCTTATTTGTGCTTGCACGAAATTGAAATGAGAAATGAGATAAACTCAGGCCCGCACAGTCAGCGAGGTCTTTCAAGTCGATCTGTTTGTCCATGTTTGCGTGCATGAACTCAACAACGCGTCGAAGGACGTGAGGGGCCATGCCCCCTTTGCCGGGAATCGATCTCGGAGTGAAGGTGTTGAAGGAGGTTAAGAGTATGTTGGCCAAAGCAGTTTCAATGGAATCAACAAACAGTTTTCCTGTCGAATAGCCTCTTGCTCGTTCCGCATCCAGTGCAAACAACAAATGGGTCAGCCGGTCGTCTGTGACCACGTCCGTCGGTACGATCTCGAGCGACCTCTCCGTGAGACGTTCACGTGCCGCATCCATTATTGCGGAGTCCGGTATTCTGATCGAAAGTACGCTGATCCTCTCGTCCCATCTGACATTGTGCCATTCTTTTCGAGGACAAAACACTGCTTGGCCAGGGGCTATGGGAATCTTGACAGTGGCTGCGTTTTTCAATGAAAAGGCAATCACGGCTGGCTTCATAAAAAAATGCAGCAGCTGGTCTTCATGAAGATGCGATTGCCAGCTTGTCGGTTCGAGGTCGCGGCGCTCCACAAGCAGGGAGGACGAGGGAGATAAGGGCCCAATGGGGTCCGCATCGAACATCGGCTGCACGCTACCCTCTCGATGAGAGAGGATGCGGAATGCGCTTTCTTTCTCGGTATTCATCTTCGCTTCGCGTTTATTTGATGGTCACCCCTGAGGTAAGGATTCGCTTGGATTGTCACACAGCGACCTGGACGGCGCGAGGAACGATGTTCGGTGCGCAATAGCAGAATGTAAGTCGCGAGTGTGCCGCTCTTGGCCAAGACAAGATTCGTTGCCATCGTCCAGCCAAACTATTGAGAACATTAGATCGATTCTCTGCAAACGTACATTCGATTCCGTCTATCGACGGTGTCCCCTATTTCATTTCATCGAACAGCCGGCATGTGTGATTTATTTCCGGGGGCAAGCCGGTTCTGCGACTGCAGAACCAGCTTTATCGACTATCCTCTGTTCGCAATGACCTGCACATTGCAGAATTCTTTGAGCCCATCTTCGCTGAATTCAATGCCCATCCCTGAATTCTTATGACCGCTGAATGGAATATTGGGATGGACATTGAGGTGTTGATTGATCCAAACCGTTCCAGCATCAAGCCGACGTGCAACAGCGTCCAGTGACTCAGGATCTGTACCCCATACAGAAGCACCAAGGCCATATGGGGTCCCGTTGGCCAGCCGAACCGCTTCATCGAGGTCCTGGTACTTGATCACGGCCCGCAATGGTCCGAAGTTTTCTCGGGTTACGTAAGCCGCTTCCGCAGGCGGATTGTCCAGAAGGGTGACGGGAAAAAACAGGCCGGCACCCTTCGATGGAACTTCTCCTTGATAGAGAATCGGAGCCTTTGCCTCTTGAATCTCCTTCCAAGTAGTTTGCATGCGAGCGAACTGGGGGCGGTTCTGTATAGGGCCCAGGGTGGTCTCGGGATCGAACCCATCGCCGAGTTTCTGGCGTTTAGCACACGATATGAGTGTTTCCGTAATAGCTTGATACATGCTCTCGTGCACGAAAAGGCGTTTGAGCGTGACACACCCCTGGCCACTTAGTGCGAACATGCTTAGAAACAGGTACTCGGCGATTGCCTGGGGATCGGCATCCGAAAGAACAATACCGGCATCGTTCCCGCCTAGCTCAAGGATCAGGTGTTTCAGGGTTGGGGCGGCGGATGCGAAGACCTTGCGTCCGGTCTCCGAAGATCCTGTGAAGGAGACTTTCTTGAATTCCGGGTGCGATGTCATCCAAGGGCCAAGGTCCTCCCCTCCGCTGATCACATTCAAAACGCCAGGCGGAAGCATCTCACGAATGTAGTCGGCAGCTCGCAGTACCGTAAGAGGGGTAAAGACCGCAGGCTTCAGGACAACGGTGTTGCCGGTCAACAGAGCTGGAAGCACTTTTGTGAATGACAGCCAGAACGGAAGATTCCACGGGCTGATCGCGGCGACAACACCCAGTGGAACATAACGTTTCGTGACCTGTCCGACACTGGTTTCATTCCACGTCGAATCTGGCAGCTCCATTTGAAGTAGCGCCGGGACATAGGTCTCGAGAATCCATTTGATCTCGAACTGCGCCATGCTATAAGGCCGTCCGTTTTCCGCTGTCAGGATCGTGCAGAGCTCATCGGTATGAGCTTTGAGCTCTTCCATGGCATTTGCGAGAAGGTCCCTTCGCTCGTTCCAGGTCTTGCTACTCCAAAGGGGAAACGACGCCTTTGCACTCTGAACCGCCTGGTCGAGACCGTCCTTCTGAGTGTCGACCACGCTTGCAAGTTCTTCTCCGGTTACAGGATCGGAGATCTTTATCTGCCTGGAAAAGTCGATTCTTTGGCCGTTCACTATATTCGGGAAACCCGCCGTCAGACGAGCCTTTCTTAGCGCTTGCTCACGATTGGGATGGGGTATAGATAGGGGAGCTGCATTTGAGTTCATTAACAAAAGGTCCTTTCGCCAAGCTGTTATGAGGACCGTCATCTTGCGCAACCGTCCTAAAAACATCAGAATCCATCTGGCGGTATCCCGTGTTCGCTTTCATCTGTTGCGTTTCAATTCATCTGGAAATTTCTGCGACGGTGCGATCGAAGAGTGTTTCAGAAATACTTGGCCCGACCGCCCAGAAGCGGCTCGGCCAATTGAACCAGTTCAACAGCGATGAACCTTCCAGGCCGGCCACGGCCGCCAGATTGAGTGTCGGGTAATAGGCCGCCTGTGCATGCCCACGTGCGTTCGACCGTGCGGTATCTTGGCTAACATGGCCGACCGCGAACAACTCAAAAGGATCCTAGAGGGAGCAGTTGCGTGGAATGAGTGGCGTGAATTGAACCTTACAAAACCGGATCTCAGCAACGCGAACCTTAGCAACGCGAACCTCAGCACTGCGGAACTCCGGAGTGCGAATCTCATCAACGCAAAATTGAGCGGCGCGGACCTTACCGGCGCGAAACTCATAGGAGCAGACCTCCGAGGCGCGGACCTCACCAACGCTGATCTCACGGGCGCGGACCTGACCGAGGCGAAACTCAAAAACGCTGATCTCACCGGCGCAGACCTAACCAAAACGCTACTCACTAGAGCCGTGTTGCTCCGGACGCGCCTTTCTCAAACACTTCTCACGGAGGCAGACCTGAGTTCAGCAATACTTGGAGAGACGACCTTTGTCGATACGGACCTTAAACAAACCTTAGGACTAACCTCGTGTGAACACATGGGGCCAAGTGTAATCGATCACCGAACGCTAATCCGATCAGCCCAACTTCCAATTACTTTCTGAGGGGCTGCGGTCTGCCCGACACCCTCATCGAGTACCTGCCATCGCTTTTGAATCATCCGATTCAGTTCTATTCGTGCTTTATCAGCTACTCGACTGCAGACCAGACGTTCGCGGACAGACTGTATGCAGATCTGCAGCACCATGGAGTGCGTTGCTGGTTTGCACCTCACCATAGGTATGCTGTGTCTTGCCACGCCACGAAAGCGTCACAGACGAATACATCGAAGAGTTGAAAGCAAGTCTTAAGGCAGAAGCTGAACGGGTAAGGACTGCACCCGATTGGCCGGAAACGCAAAAGCGAATGGTCACGGGATTGAATGCGTATCAAACAGCCTTAGATCGAGCAGAGCAAGGCTGGTCGCGGGCAGAGATCGAGAATGAGTTAGGGGTAAGAACTCTCTTCGAAAAGAGACCGAACCCAATCAGGGTAATCGGCAACCGAACCGAGGAGGAAGATAACGGCTGAATAACTCTTGCACAATTCGCTTCGCCTCCTGCGGTTTCAGAATTGCTGCAATAAACTCAGGACCTAAATAAGGGATCAAGCCAATAACCTCGGTCGATTCGACATTATGGACGAGCGGGACGGGGCTATTCAGGCGTGTCTAGTGTGAAGCGATACGCCGACCGTCTCGGGAACGCACTCTTCGATGAGGCTGAGCAGTTCGGCTTCGACGTCGTGGCTGGCGAACTCGAGCGAGAGCTGCTGGGCACGCTCACGGTAGCCAGGCTTCGTGAAGATCTCGTCAACGGCGTGCCTGATGTCCTCAGGGGTCGCCTGGTTGGTGCGCAGGTCGATGCCTGCGCCGGACCACTGGACGTGAGCGGCGACCTCTTCCTTATCTTCGGTAAGACCGGCGGAGATGATCGGAATGCCGTGGGAGATCGCCATGTTGACAGTGCCGTAACCACCGTTAGTGATGAGGAGGTCGATCTCCGGCATGATCTGCGCATAGGGCAGAAACGAGGTGATGCGGGCGTTGGCGGGGATGGCAACAGGGATGGCCTCGGCTGGCTGGCCGCCTGTGGTGACGATGACCGTGACATCTTCCCTGCCACCGAGTGCGACGAGCGCGGGAGCGATGACCTGGCCGAAGTCGCGGTTGGCAATGGTGCCTTGCGTCACCAGGACGAGGCGCTTGATGCGGTCGAGGTGATGCCACCAATCGGGCAGCGTGGGTTGGCCAGCTGGCGTGGGCAACGCGCCGATGTATTGCACCTTCGAGTTGGAGTCCGGATACTCGAAGCTCTCGATGCCGGGGTGCAGATAGAGATCGGGTAACTCGGTCATGGCTTCGAGGATGGGACATGGAAGCGCGGGATAACCAAGGCTGGCGAGGGCAGCGTCGACGGTCTGCTGCGCGGGCTGAAGTATCAAGCGCTCGCGCAGTTGCAGCTCAGCTTCGCGCTGCTCCGGAGTCTCGTCGGGGCGCATGGGAACGGTCTTCCCGCTGCCGATATTGACGACGGAGACGCCGAGGTGCGCGATGGCGGGGCGCTTGTCGCGAGGGCCGACGAGCATAGGGAGCGTGCCCCAGTAGAGCGAGTCAGCGAGAATGAGATCGGCTTGGAAATCGTAAAGCGCCATCTTGAGGCTGGCGAACTGGGCGGCGATGTTGCGGGCAAAGAAGTGGACGAGATCGTAGCCGGTCATCTCCATACCGGGCGACTTCCGCATACGTTCGGGATACGCCTCGAAGTAATAGCCCGCTGAGGTTTGAGCGTTGGGAATCTCTGAGAGGAAGCGATGGCCGGCAGCTTCGACGGCGGGACGCAGGTCTTCGTTGACCAGCACGGCGACCTCGTGGCCGGGCTCCACCAATAGCGAGGCGATGGACAGAAGTGGATTGAGATGTCCTGCCCCCGGTATAGAAGCGATAAGAATTTTCATAAAACCTTTCGTTGCATAGTGGGAACTGAAGCAGGTTTCTAGGGAGGCAGAGTCAGCAATACAGCGGGACTCTGACAACGAGAGCGATGGGCACTATTTTTTTGTTCATTGCCCCGCTTCATAGAAGGAATATGTCGCTGTGTAAGGGACTTTGCGCATTGCGCCGTGGTTACAACTGCCGTCAGGTGCATTTCCCCCATGCGTCTCGGTACGCTGGATAAATCGTACTGCCGCCAATCTTCCGGTACCGCCGACCGACTCAAGCAACAACCACGGCACTGCGGTCGGATCGGGAGCAACCTGCTTGGCGACGGCCTTTCCTTTTACCCAACTACCATCATTGAGCTGCCAGGTAGGACCTGCAAAGTGTCGTCCAATGACAGATCCTTCCTGATTGAGGAGCTTGGCATCTGGGGCCTTCAATGCCCAACTGCCATTGACGCAGGCGTACACTTGATCTCCACTTCCAACGGCCTGTAGCAGAAGTCTGAAGTGAGGAGGTACATCGATCGACTCTTTCGCCGTTTGGGCGATAGAGACTGGCGCCATGCAGGCAGCGGCGAGGACCAATACGATCGTCCCCATGCGCTTGACATCGAGAGACAGAGTTTTAGCGGATGTTTTTGGACCATTCGCAATATCTCGCGACGGGTTGAAATTTCCTGGACGCTGCGAAACTGGCGTGAACAGGACATCGAGTAATACATCAAGAAACATGGTTACACCATCCGTAAAGATCGCCGGCAAGCGTTTGAGAAGAGAACGCGGCTAGCCTCTTGAAGGCTAGAACACGTTCAAAACTGGAATATTCCGCGATGTACTGAAATATTCCTAAATGGTCACACCTGAGAAGAAGGGTTCCATGATCCGGACTCTGATCGAGCCTAAGACTCTGAAGTTGCTCGTTTATGTACAGGACTCAATGTTCCTACTCCTTGCGTATAAATTCTCAGGCTTGTTGATCGACTCGGATCTCTTGAGATAAGAACACATGGCGATCGCTCTTATTCCAGGATTACGGAAGCGGAAAGGTTTCCTCCCGCATCGTTACTCACTCCGGTTAACAAGCACGCGGCGCGGAACAGATTCGGCCACGACACACCGGCAGGCATGCTTCCCCGATGGAAACTGATCTGAGCGAATCGGCTACGTCAAATAAGACAAGAGTTTCCCCTCAGCCTCATGAACTGCGGGGAACGGGACCCTATCTGGGGGGAGTGAAAGCATCGTGGTCTGCCATATTCTGATGGCACACCAGGCACGACCCTCGTGCCGAACCTGATACCGAAGAAACAAGCGCATAAGAAAGGTCGTGATTGCTCCAGGTGATCACCTTGTAGCCGTGGTGACTTCGATAGTGAAATATCAGAGCGCCGGCACGAACCTCATCTCCCCCCGCCACTACTGCAGATTTGCTTGAGGCAACCAGCAGACTGATTTTCTCCTTCTTGGCGGCGTAGGTTATCAAAGCGGCGGGGCTCCCCTTGTAGTTCACCACGCTTGCGCCCGTGAGCCGGTAGAGCGGTTTGCTTTGTGGAGTCAGATCGGAGCTTGGCAGTCGAAACTGAAATGGGACCTTGCCAGAAATCCACTCCGTCACTTTGTCCGGAGAGTCTGTTTCGATTCCTATAGGAAGATTGCCGTCCACATAGCTGCGATGAGTATCCACGGCAGTTTCTACGTAATCCGCGGCATGCACCTGTCGCACACCGTTCGGAATAAATACGAGACAGACGACAACTGCTAGCAGCGCCGGCGCCAGCTTCCAACTTAGCGACCAGGGCAGACTTACAATGTTCAGCAAGCTCTTCGGGAATTGCGAGACACTGTTGCGGTCCCGATCCAGTGCATGATTCGTCACCGATCTTTCCTCGATGACCGCCCAGGACACACGAGCGCGAAGCGCAGCTGAGGCTGAATACAACGGACGGGATCGCTGAAACAGGAGCGATAACTCCCGTTCATCCTCCAGATGCGCCGCGCAACTGGAACAACTGGCCAAGTGGTTGCGAAAGTCCCGGAGGTCCTGCCCGCTGAGTTCATTGTCGAGACAACGCAAAATATTGGCGCTATGCTTGTCGCATGTGTTCATGCAGCGGTCTTTTTCCTCGTAATTCCCATGAGTCGGCATTTTTTCGTGGAACACAGTAATTGAAGACCGGATCCGGCTCTTTCCATGCTCCCTCCTGTATTTTTGAGCTTGCGGTGTAAATCGAATTATCTGTTTAACACCTGACCAGCCGAAAAAATTCCACTGGCCGTAAAAATCACCTGGCTTTCTGCCTTTAGCCACTCCGGCGTAGTGGAGAATCAGGCAATCGCGCGGCAAACTTTTAAGACGGTTCCGCAGAATAGGCATGGCTGGGGGTGGTGTAGGGCCACATTTACCGAAGTTCGTGTGGCCCGAACGTCCAGAGTTGCGAAGAGGAATGGAGAGTTGGATAACGCATTCCTCCCTGCAACTTGGAGCTAACTGCGCTGCTTACTGAACGTCCCCCTCGGTTAGTTCCGCGGGAACTGCAGTCAGGTAGCCGAACAGACCGCCGGAGCCCTGATTGGGTGCCGCGGTGAAGTATATTTCTGCAGCTGGCGCTTCATCTGGATCAGCGCTGCTGGGGCTGACGTTTGCTGGGCTGAGCGCCCAGACTCCACTGATGGAGAGCGGCTTCCCACTCGCATCCTGCAGCAGCCCGTCGAATTTTCCAGTCGCCAAGTCGTAAGCAACGATATAGCCGCTGGATTCAGTCGTTCCGGCTCCTGCGAATTGTCCGACGAGCAGATCGTGGCTGAAGCGTCCAAAGTCGAGTGGAGCTAGAGCGACGCCCCAGGGAGCGTTTAGAAAGTTGCCGTGCTCCAGACGACGGAGAAGTCGGCCGGTCGACGAGTAAATATCCACGTAACCGAGTCCCGGGCCGTCGGTTTCAAAGGGCGATCCTTCCTGATGAAGTACATAGGTTACAACGATGTCTTTGCCGATAGCTTGCACATTGAAAGGCACGAAGTCGCGTGGGAGGCGCTCGTCGACGAAAGGTCTGTCTTCAGACGAGTACCGGTCATTATCATCGCTGTCACCGTACGAGCGATCATCGCCCTGATCTTCATCGTGCTCCCTTTGTTTATCCCGCAGATGCACGCGGTGAAAGGAACTGTCATAGACGTCCACGCGGCCTTTGGTAAAGTTGGCGGCATAGAGGTAGGGTTCGCCATCGATGAATCCTAACGTAAGGCCCGTGTAGCTAGACCCGTCGTTAGTCTTAACAACAGTAACTGCGTGGGTAGAAGGAGCCACAGCGCCCTTTGCAATGGCAACGTTCGGATTCCATGCAGCAATCGTCCCATCAACGGTAGCAAAGATGAAGCGTGCTGGATCTTTAGGATCTAGTAGAAACGTGGTATTGCTGCCATTAGAAACGGCGCCCGTTGGACTGCCCGTCGGAGTCTTTTTATTGTTCGGATCTGCCGGAGGAATGGTGACAACGAGAGACTGCTTCTGACCTGGTCCGTTGTAAAGCGTGCTCACACCCGTCAGGTTGTCAGCGACCCACCAGGTGCTCCCGGAACTCCGCGTCAACCCCCAAGGGTTGACCAACTGCGAATCTGTGGCTTCGGCGGCCCCGGCTGTGTTGGCGTCAAGATTCGTCTGGACATAGTGCTGTCCGAAAGCTACAGCCCCTATGGATAATGCAAATGACGTACTAGCTGCTAGGCGCAGTAATGCGTTCATGTAAAACCCTCCTTGGTGCTTTAGGGCCCCGCTATCTTCGTACTGCCTCTCCGGCCAACCGGTGTCGGCACAAATGGCTGGATTCAAACACAGGCTGGGCGTCAGAGTTTGAAGTCCTGAGTGTCTGCTTCGGCAGCGCACTGCAATCAAGAACCCCTAAGTCAGCAAGTTATTCCCGAATGAAAGAGGGGGCACGCTTGGGAATAAGCGAGCTCTGACAGTGTTCTTCCCACGCAAGGGTTCTTTCAAGAATGGATTTAGCCTTTGGCAGTGGTGCAAACCGTGAGCACCAGACCTCGAACAGATGCGACTGTTCTGCTGACGCCCGTCGATGAACAGGCACTCGCAGAAGCTTATTCCTGATGGAGTGTGCTGGTGGATAGGCTGTCTCCTGTTGTGCTAGCGACTTTTGAAAGAAGGCCAAAACTCAAGAAAGAGAGTGAACCACAATGAGCACTAAAATCATCCATTCCGACCCTCCGGCAGTTAGAGTGAACGCTACCGAACGGATCCTGCAATCGGTACTGGCCGCCTTAAGTGAAGGGAGGATTTCTGAAGCTGTGGATCAGTTTGACAACGACTTTATCTTCAACGACCATGCGCTCGAACTCGAATTTATGGACAAAAGGCGCTTGATCGAATTCTTTGAAAAATCGCGCGAGCTTTTCCCCGACACCATAGTGGCAGTAGCTTCTGTCTTCGAATGCGAAGATCACGCCATTGCTGAATGGAACCTTACGGCAACGCAGACTGTGCCCTATGGGTCCACCCACTATCGGTTGCCATTCTCCTTACGAGGTACATCGATCGTACAGGTGAAGGACGGAAGAGTCATCCGGTGGTCCGATTACTACGACCAACTGGCATCTCGGCGGTTCAGTCTGGCTGCATTTTTCACGGAGTGGCTCGGGTACTAACAGTGGTGCTCGGCACGGTCTGCATTTAGACCCCGAGCGTAGCGCTGCCGGTGATTGGCCTCTATTTCGTGGAGTTCCGCGCTGGAAGATATTCGGAGAACCGGAGGTGGCTTATGAACTCGAAGTCAGGGTTGCGCTCACGACAAGTGGCAATGGATGTTACCTCGTTGGCATCAAGTTGGCACAGGTGTTCGCAAAGTAGGAGATAGTTATAAATTTTGAAGGCAGAGTTGCCCTTATCACCAGTGGTATGGCTGGGATTGGAGAGGCAACCGTGCGCCGCGTCGCGAGCCTTGGAGCGAGAACCGTCTTCGTCGGCCGGGATGAGAACGATGGCCGGCGCATCGAATACGAGCTTTTGCGCGACGGCGCCGAGGTCGTCTTCTTCAAGGCCGATCTCAGCCATCCAGATGAAGTAAGGAGGATCGTCCCTGCGACAGTGAACGTCTATGGACGCCTCGACTACGCATTCAACAATGCCGGAATATCCGGCCAGAACGAGCCCCTCACCGACCAGACCGAGAGAAACTTCGACGAGGTCTTTTCAGTCAACGTTAAGGGACTCTTTATTTCCCTGCAGCAGGAGCTTCGACAGATGCTTCAGCAGAAATGGGGCGGCTCGATCGTCAATATGGCATCGGTGGGCGGCGTCCTGGCGACGCCCGGGGCCTCTGTCTACGTGGCAAGCAAGCATGCGGTCATCGGAATCACAAAATCGGCTGCCATTGAATACGGACCCCATGGCATCCGCGTGAATGCGGTCAGTCCCGGGGCCATCCGGACGGAGATGCTGCGCAAAGTCTTTGGTAACGAGGGGGCGCTTGATCAGCTGGCAGACATCCATCCGGTTCGCCGCATCGGTTCTCCTGAAGATGTAGCCGATGCCGTGGCATGGCTGTTCTCCGATTACTCCTCGTACTACACTGGCCAGTCTCTAGTTCTGGATGGAGGGCTCACAGCTCAGCGTCCATTCACGTGTACCGACGTGACCCCCGCTTATGAAACGGCAAGGGTGGAATCGTAGCAGGAATCAACACAAGCATAAGCGTCGACGCTTCAGAATGACTGTGAAGATCCACCAGCAATACAACCCCATTTTAGGAGATTCTCTAGAGAGGCAAAGATAACTAAGCCGCTTCGCTCGGCTCATTTTGCATAACGAAAGCAAGCAGTTCTTTACTCGCTTTGAGTTGCTCTTGTAAGAATGGAATAGCCCACGCCTGATGCCCGCTGCTAATCGCCATGTCAAGTATCATTTGCGTGCGCTCTGTGTCCTCGCGCAATTTTTCAATTTCCAATCGGATTGTGGCAGCAGAATGCTTCATACACAGGAAGAACACTTTTGTGGGATAAATATTCCGAAACATTGTTCAGGGCAGTCTCGGCTTTGTCGGTTTCTTTCCCGTCGACGCAACTTGCGGCAGCGTGGCGCGTTCCACGCAGTGGCAGCAAAGGCCGACGTGACCGCGCTATTGGCACTGAGCTCGAAATACAGTTCCTCAAGCTTTGCGATATCGCTCGTTGCTACAAAATCGGAAAAGGTGAACTGCGTCTACCGCGAGTTATACAACAGAGTCGCCTCGAATCCTTGTACTCCATGTGTTCATCTAAAACGCAGCGCACTTGAGGAGAGTAAATGGCGCTTTTTGTGTATGTTGTGGAGCAGAGATTACCCAGAGAGCTGAAACGTACCCGCTTTGCGACTCGTCCTCTCCTTCGCAAACCGACGAGGTGAATGCGTCTGCGCAACTTTGGTGTAGGGGACGGAATCTCGATTTCTCTTCGGTAAAATGGATGTCGGGGGAAGAAAGCGGTAGTTCCGGATGTCAAATGGCGATCCCGTCAGTGCAACGCTTGAAGGTCCGAACGGCGTAACGAGCCTCCTCGTTCGCTGGGGTCAGGGGGACCATTCAGCCCTAGAACAACTTACTCCTATTATTTACGACGATTTGCTTCGCTTAGCCAGAGCACGGCTGAGACGCGAATATGGAGAGCACACTCTTGAACCTACTGCCTTGGTTCACGAGGCTTATCTCCGGCTCGCCGATCAGACAAAGGTGCATGCTGAAAACCGTGCGCATTTCTATGCAATAGCCGCTAACACCATGAGGCGTGTGCTGATCGAGCATGCCAGAAAACGTATGGCACAGAAGCGAGGGGGCGGTATCAGAGTTACCTTGCAAACGGGAATGGACATCGCTGAGCATCGCGCGCCGGATGTGGTCGTGCTCGATGACGCGCTCCAAAGATTGGCCGAAATCGACGAAAGGAAGAGCCGAGCGATTGAGCTCAAGTTTTTTGGCGGCATGAGTGCGGAAGAGATTGGTCTAGTTTTGGGGATTTCAGTTGCGACTGTCGGTCGCGAACTCCGTCTTGGGCAAGCGTGGATGCGCCGCGAAATGTCACATCCCCGGGGTAAGGACCAAGATGAAAAGTGATCGTTGGAATCTGATCGAAGAGATCTTTCAGGGTGCGCTGGAGCGGCCATCGGCCGAACGGAAGCAATACGTGGAAACGGCTTGCGAGAACGATAAGGAGTTGCTTGCCGAGATAGAGTCGCTCCTTGAAAGCGACAATGACGCCGAGAGGGTGCTCCGCTCCCTTATAGCAGGCGATCTCAAAGAAGCAGCGCAAGCGTCGAATCTTTCGGAGACTGGTTTACAGCTGGGCCCCTATCATCTGGTTCGCGAGTTAGACAGCGGAGGGATGGGCGTTGTCTACCTGGCCGTCCGATCTGACGATCACTATTTCCAGGTAGTAGCCATCAAGATGATTCGCAAGGGGCAGGACTCGCCAGAGGTAGTTCATCGGTTTCGCATGGAGCGTCAAATTCTAGCGAGTCTGAACCATCCAGGCATCGGTACCATTCTTGACGGTGGCGAGACTAAGGATGGCCGTCCATTCATTGTGATGGAGTATGTCGAAGGTCAGCCAATTACGCTCGCAAGCAAAAGTCGCGGCTTGTCCATCCGGCAGCGCATTGAGCTATTTCGGTCAGTATGTTCCGCAGTTCATTACGCGCATCAAAAGCTGGTCATCCATCGCGACATAAAACCTAGCAACGTGATGGTAACGCCAGATGGCATGGTCAAGCTCATTGATTTTGGAATTTCAAAACCTCTGACCGCAGAGTTAGTTCTGAGTGATAGATCCCCGACGACGACCCGCTTAAGAAGGATGACTCCCGACTATGCAAGCCCGGAGCAGATACAGGGAAAGCAACTCACAACAGCAACCGATATCTATTCTCTCGGAGTATTGCTATTTGAACTGCTGACCGGTTCCCGTCCCTACACTCTTAGCAATCTTTCGCCTGTTGTAGCGGATCAAGTGGTTGCTGAACAGAGTGGTAAGAAACCAAGCTCGGCTCCGGGGATATCTAGCGCTGCGAGAAAAGAGCTGTCAGGAGACCTGGACAGGATCGTCCTGAAAGCAATGGATCTCGATCCGTCCAAACGCTACCTATCGGTCCAGCACTTTGATGAGGACCTGCTTCGGTACCTGGCGGGAAAGCCAATCTCAGCCAGAAAAACAACCCCAACCTACGTGTTTAGCAAATTTGTGCAGCGACATAGGGTAGCTGTACTTACGGCATGCGCAATCGCTATAGCTCTTAGTTGTCTTGTTCTTTTCTACTTGAAACAATCCCGCGCGGTCGACCGCCGCGTGAAAGAAGTCCGAACGCTTGCTGATTCAGCGATTTCAGACATGACAGACAAGCTTCAGCATTCGTCGGCCTCCACCGAGACGCAGGTAGCGCTTTTTCAGAGCGCTCTCAGCTATCTCGGCGAATTGCGGAAGACCAGCGGCAATGATCCTCGGTTATTGCTTGAATTGTCGAAAGCTTATGTGCGCGTCGGCGACCTCGAAGGCTCGCCTCTGGTCGCTAATCTAGGTAACTCGGAGACAGCCGTTACCAGTTATCGCGAAGCCTCGCGCATGGCACTTGAAGCGCACGCCGGCATGCCCGGAGACGAGAGCACTCAAGCGGTAATTGAAACCTATCAACGACTGGGCGGTATCGAGTTATTTCTCGGAAACCTGCATGAATCCGATGACAATTACCAGCAGGCGCTTACCTGGGCACGCAATTTCTGGCAGCAGAAGCCTGACGAGCCAATGCGTAAACGCCTGCTGGCAACGAGTTATGCCGGAATCGGCGATGTCAGTCTAAGTGGCCTTAACCCAGATAAAGCACTTGAGAACTACTCCATGGCATTCCAGGTCTTTGGAAATGGTCCAAGTGGCGTGGAAGATCATGATCGAATGCTAATCGGGTTCTACCTTGGTAAGGCGAGCGCACTCAATGAGCTTGGCAAACAATCCGAAGCCCTCAAGAACAATCGAAACGGGGTTGCTCTCGCCGAGACTCTGGTTCAAAGATTTCCCGCCTCGCCGCTGGCGCGGCGCGCCCTCTTTCTTACATACGAGGATCTCATTCTTCCCCTGGCAGGAAGAGATGCGCTGAATGTAAGTGACTCATCGCAGGCGCAAGTCTACGCCCGCAAAGCTCTCGCGATTGCACAGATGCTCGTTGGAGTTGACAGCAAAAATGCCCAGGCACAGTTCGATCTGGCTCTTGCATACACGTCAATGGGCGATGCCTTTCGCCAAAGCAATCCGGTTATCGCGAGCATCTGGTATCGAAAATCGATTGCTCTCACGAAGCAATTGTTTCCGCACTACGGGTCTGGCGCACTGCACTGGCTGGCAATACGGGATGAGGCGCTGGCCGAGGTACTTGTCAAGAAAAAGGACGCCGCGGAACGGTTACGCCTCCTGCAGGAAGCAAATCTGGGAAGGCGGGAATTGGCGGAAACAAGTCCACATGGACTCCTTCACCTTATGAGGTCGTATTGCAAGCTGAGTGATTCAGAACTTGCCGTGAAAGATCTCACAAAAGCGCAGCAATATGCGAATGCAGCGTTGCCCTTTCTGGATAAGTTCAATGTAACGTCACCGAGTTTGCTGGTCCTGCGTGATCTGGGCTTCTGCTATGAAAGCGAGGGGGCGGTGCTGCATTACATCGCCATGAACCCCAAACTTCCCTCGGCAGAAGGGCTTACGGCTGAAGCAGAGTCGCGCAGATGGTATTCGAAAAGCGCCGAAGTGTGGTCTATGTGGAACAAACGTGAGGCAGCCACGCCGGAAAGCGAGCACGAACGGCACAAGGTAGAAAATCTTCTCAAGAAAAGCTATCCCGCAGCAGGCGGTGGCAAACAAATAAACATTTGACGATGACGATGATCGAAATATGCGATCTGCCACGCATATCTATGAAGAGGAGTGATTCATTGTCAGAATCGTCACAACTTCAGCAGCTAACGGCAGCGCAGCTCGGTCAGGAACAGCACCGAGGCGTTCTTATTCTAGATACGCGACCAGCAGAAGAATTTGCCTCATGCCATATTTCCGGCTCTATGCAGATTGGCCTGATGGGATCATTTGCCAGCTGGGCAGCCATCCTAATCGGACCCTCCCAAAGAATTCTGCTCGTTACCGAAAATGCCAATAGTGCACGCGAAGCGCACAGCCGTTTGGTAAGGGTTGGTCTTGAAAATGTGGTCGGTTATACAGTTACCAACAAGCAAGAATGGCAACAGCATGGGTTAGAGCTTACCAGCATTCCCACATACTGGTGTGAGGATGTCTGTCACGCCCTGCGAGCAAATCCCTCGCCGCAACTTATCGATGTTCGCAGCTGGGCTGAATGGTTGCAGGGACACCTGCCTGGCGCAATCTCTATGCCATTGCTTGAATTGAGCGGACACACAGCGCCGATCGCTCGCTCTAAGCCAATTCTTGTCTATTGCCAGGAAGGATATCGCGCGACGATTGCGGCGAGTATGTTGTTGCGGGATCACTTCTGCGATGTCCGTATTCTGAACGACGGCGGCGTTCCAAAATGGCAGGCCCGCAGCATGCCGTTGGAAATGCCCCGAGATGAGCGTGTCGAATCATCGCTGCGCGGTATCCGGCGAACCTCCTGAGAAGAATTTATAGCAATTCAGATGATCGATCTCCCGGTCTTTCTGCGCATTCTAAAGTGCAAGGAGAAAAGCGCAATGAATATGCAGTTTCCCCGGAGGGCTCTACCTTCAGGGATAGATAGATTTGGTTTTCTGGATGTGCTCATCCGAATGATCGCGAAGTGCTTGTAGGAAGAGTTCAGAGTTCCTCACACACGGGTTCAATGAATTGTGTAAGCCGCTGGCAATGGTTTAGACCGTCTGCAATCTCATTCGGAGTTGCCGAATCCGCTGATTTTCAGGCGAACAGATATGCAACTCGAAAACTGCAGAACGTACGGTCCATCACCAACCGTGCAGCGTCAGGTTGCATTTCATAGGAAGCACAAATTTATGCCTTATGAAAACCGTAACTCAGATGCGATAGGCCTCGAATATTTAGACGGTTTGTACGGTTATGCGATGGTTCTGACTCGCAACCATGCGGAAGCTGAGGACCTGGTACAGGAGACTTACGTCCGCGCGCTACCGGCGATGAACAGGCTCCGATCGGAAAGTAACATAAAGGGCTGGCTTTTTAGGATCTTGCGCAACGCATGGCTCAATAATCTCAGAAAGCGGCGAACTGCTCCCGAGGTCGCGTGGACTGACGTGGAAGATGATTCGGTAAGAGACATTGCGGAGCCCTCGAAAGACTCCTTCCATGTCCTTGTGAGCAAGATGGAGAGAGAGCAGGTACAGGCGGCGATCCAGGCGCTGCCTGCGAAATTTCGCGAGATCGTTTTGCTGCGGGAATTTGAAGAATTGTCGTATGATGACATCGCTGGACTACTGAACTGCCCAGTCGGGACAGTCATGTCGCGGCTGGCAAGAGCGCGTTCGAAGCTTCGCATACTCCTTACGTGCACGAGGTCCGAAGTATCTGTTGGGAAAGTACGAAATGAAGGACTGCGGTGATTGTCGCGAGAGTATTCTGCTTAATCTCGATAAGTCGCTTTCTGTCTCGCAGGTCATCGAATTTCGCGCTCATTTAAAAATATGTGAAGCCTGTAGGCAAGCGGTCGAGGCGGAAGAGGAATTATCCCACCTCTGGTCGTTTTGCTTGGGCGTTAGGCGTACTGACCCATCATGTACTTTCTCCGACAATGGCCATCCACAGCAGCATGGTCAAACTATGCTGCCGAACAACTCAAATTGCCACTCGGATCTCATCGAAATCAGCTGATTCGTACTGAGTTTTTCAACACCCACGCCTGTTATTACCAGCCAAGCTTTTGCAACACGGGTAATCAGTAAACAGAAGCCAATTTTTACAGGATCGATAATTTAGTACTGGCAAACACTATGGACGCAACTACAGCGATTCGTTTTAAGGCTGGCCGAGTCTTTCCTGCTTTCGCCGCGATGCAGCCAATCGCAGACGTCGAAACCTGGATCAGGACGCCGCCACGCTGGCGGCCGTTGCCGGAAGGTTTCCTGACGAGAGAAAAAGAATCGTACGACCGATCGTGCTAATCTCTAGTTGTGGTTCATTACCGGCCTAAGCCGATTTCCTTTCGGCCCATTCAACCAACTGAGGAGAGCACACATGCAGCAGAAAATTGTATTCAAGAGCAAAGGGCTGAATTGTTCCGGCCTCTTTTATCTTCCCAATAACTACTCCGCAACAGATGATGTGAAGTTGCCTGCAATCGCTATGGCGCACGGTATGGGCACAACCAAAGAGGTGGGCCTGCCCCAGTTCGCGGAGCGGTTCGCAGACGCCGGCTTCGCCGTTTTGATCTTTGACTTTCGCAACCTCGGAGAAAGCGAAGGCACTCCGCGCGGACAGATCTTTGCCGAAGACCAACAGGAGGACTACCGCAACGCCATCACATGGCTGCAATTGCAGCCGCAGATCGATCCGGAACGGATCGGCGTCTGGGGTTTCTCTTTCTCTGGGGGGCACGTGCTGCAGGTCGCGGCCTTCGACCGCCGCATTAAATGTGTCGTGGCACAGGTTCCTGTCGTTAGTGGCTTCCTCGTAGCGCAGCGGTCTAACACCCCATCAGATCTCTATGGAGTGGGGATGATGCTTAGTCAGGATCGAATCCGACGCTATGAGACGAACGAGGTGAATTACCTTCCTTTCGTAGCGCCCACGGGACAGCCGTGTTTTTTTCCTTCCAGTGAAGAAGCACGCGAATTCTTTGAGGCTGCACAAGTCGCCAGTGAAGGACGTTTCGAAAACCGAATTACCTTCGAGTCTCTGGAGCGTCTCTCCTATTTCGAACCTGCGGTCCGTATCGATGCGATATCCCCTACACCGTTGCGCATGATCCTGGCAAAGAAAGATTTTTTGGTCCCGACGGATATCGCCCTGGCTGCATACGCACGAGCCCATAGACCGAAATCTCTTGTGTTTCTGGAAGGCGGGCACTTAGGCAAATCTGAGGGTGAGGACTTTGAAACTGCTTCCACAGCGGCACGTGACTGGTTCATTCAATGGCTGAAGCCATGCAATGTCGAAGCAGCCCATCGTCCGGTGGTCGACGGCATTCCGCAGATCTCTGTGCAGGAGCTGAAACGCAAGCTGGATGCGAAGGAAGATGTCTTCGTCCTCGACGTCCGCGAGCCGCATGAGCACAAGATCGCGAATCTCGGTGCGCCGTTGATTCCGGCCGGTGACATTGAGCGCCAGGCCTCCGAGCTGGCAGACAAGAAGAACAGCGAGATCGTCGTCTACTGCAAAGCTGGCGTACGCAGCCAGAAGGCCGCGCAGGCCCTCAAGCAGGCTGGATTCACGAATGTTTCGAACCTCACCGGCGGCATTCTGGCTTGGGCGGAAAAGATCGATCCGTCGATGCCAAAGTCCTGACGACAACCAACGGCGTTGCAACAAAAGTGCCCCTTCAGGGCCCTTTTGTTGCGCTCCAGCAGGTAATCAGCGAACTCAGGCGAGCACGATCCGCAGTCGATTTGGGAGAGTGCCGTCCCGCCCTGCGCGGCAACGCCCCAAATTGGAATAAATCGTGGTCGCTAGTGTTAGGACATAAGATGGAACAATTTTCCGCAATCAAGTTCCCCGATGTGGAGGCTCAAACATCTCGCAGTCTCAAAAATCGTCATCTACAGTTGATGGCCTTTGGAGGCGCAATAGGAGCCGGATTTTTTCTGGGCTCGGGAGCGGCTATCAGACAAGCCGGCCCGGCCCTTCTAATAGCCTATCTTCTAGCTGGCTGCATGATCTATCTCATCATGCGGGCGCTTGGCGAGTTGACCCTCGCGCACCCTTCGCCTGGATCGTTTGCCGCCTACACCACCCGCTTCATCGGCCCTCTCGCCGGTTTTATCACTGGGTGGTCCTACTGGCTTGCATTTTTGTTAGTAGGTGTAGCGGAAATAACAGGTATCGGGTTGCTCTTACACCGCTACTATCCCAACGTTCCGCAGTGGGTTCCTGCGCTCTGCGCCACAGTGATGCTCTACGCCATCAACATGCGCACCGTGAAATCTTTCGGCGAATCGGAATACTGGCTCTCAATGATCAAGGTCATAACGCTCATTGCTGTGCTTCTATGTGGTTTGGACGCTTTGATCTTCAAGATCGGCACGGTAGGCCCACATGCGCATATAGGGAATCTTTGGCAGCATGGAGGCATCCTGCCTACGGGTTTCCCGGGCCTACTTACTGCATTGCCGCTCGTCATTTTCTCTTTCGGCGGAACGGAGGTTATCGGGCTCGCGGCAGCAGAAACCGACCAACCGGAGCATACTCTGCCTCGAGCCATCAACGGTGTCTTCTCTCGAATCATTTTGTTTTATGTCGGCTCTCTCGCCATTGTCATGATGCTGTATCCGTGGAACAGCATCGATCCGAAGGATAGCCCCTTTGTGCTTGTCTTGAAGCAGGTAGGCTTTGCGGCGGCAGCGGAAGCTTTGACTTTCGTGGCAATTAGCGCGTTCTTCTCTTCAAGCAACACTGCTCTGTATGGAAGCAGTCGGATCCTTCACGCATTAGCCTCTGGCGGCGATGCACCCACACGATTGCAAGCTTTAAACAAACGAAACATTCCGTATCTCTCGGTCACGCTCTCTGGAGCCGTTTTGATGTTCGGAGTTGTGTTTAATTATTTGATCCCTGACGAGATTTTTGGCTATTTACTTTCGGCGGTAGCCTGGATCGCGCTTTGGATGTGGACCTCGATCATGCTTAGCCATTTCAGCTATTGGAGAACGATTTCAAAAGTCTCGCACGAACGGGTGAGCTTCCGCCTTCAAGGAGCTCCTTACACAAATTGGATAGTCATACTGGCAATTGGAGCGATCGCCCTGCTGATCGCAATCAACGGTACAACACGGATCACCTTCTACATCACGGCGTCATGGTTAGTCATATTGGTCGCGGCCTACTACGCAAAGGGCCCACGACAGCAGGCTCTGCAAGATTAACCACTCCTCGATGCAATCTGTTACTCACCAATCAACCTTGCTAAGAGCATTCATAGGTACACTCATGACACCTCATATTACTTCTTCAGAAGAGCTATCAGCTCAGGGACTCCATACGCGAATCGCCAAAGCCCAGGACCTTACTAACATCGTTTCACTCATCAATTATGCATTTCTTGACGAGAATCCATATTTGTTGCGGGACCGGGTTGACTTCGAAGAGATCAGAGGGCTCATGAAAAAAGGGAGCTTTCTCTTGGTTGAGGAAGCGGGAAAAATCATTGCTCTGATTTACGCTGAGATTCTTGGACAAGGCCGAGGTTATTTAGGACTTTTAGTGGTTGATCCCACGAGACGTCGCGATGGAGTCGGAAAGCAACTTCTTCTAGATGGAGAAGACTTTTGCCGCCAGTATGACTGTCGATTAGTCGAAGGAACTGTTATCAATCGACGGCCCGACTTGCTCGAGCGTTACAAGCGCCGTGGTTTTCGCGTTGTTAGCGAGACTCCCGGCGACCGACTCGATCACGTGGATGGAGGCTATAGTCTCATTTTGATCGAGAAGGAGCTGTAGAAGATCGATCCGTCGATCGGCGAACTCAGGCGAGCAATGATCCGCAGTCGATTGGTAAAGTGCCGTCCTGCCTTAGGCGGCAACACCGAAAAACACGTTGGCTATACCGTCGCGCTTGTATTCGCAAGCGGGCCGGGCGATCCGTACCGGTTTTCGTTGCCGAATTGGAATAGAGCATAGACCAAGCTGCTATAGAACCCGAGGCGTTCTACCATCTCGGCCTAACAAAATTCATTGAAGCTACGAGCTTCTCAGGAGAAACATCCGACATGTCGCTACTAAGAATCAACGACGAGGCCCCCGACTTTGCGGCCGACACCACCCACGGCCCCATCCAGTTCCACCAGTGGATCGGCGACAACTGGGCCGTCCTCTTCTCCCACCCCAAGGACTTCACCCCTGTCTGCACCACCGAACTCGGCGCCATGGCCGGCCTCGAAGGCGAGTTCGCCAAGCGCGGAGCCAAGGTCATCGGCCTCTCGGTCGATCCCGTCGAGAACCACGCAAGGTGGGCCGTCGACATTCAGGACGTCACTGGCAACGCCGTCAACTACCCCATGATCGGCGATGTCGACCTCAAGGTCGCCAAGCTCTACAACATGCTCCCTGCCGACGAGACCGGCAGCTGCGAAAGCCGCACCCCGGCCACCAACGCCGCCGTCCGCACCGTCTTCGTCATCGGCCCCGACAAGAAGATCAAGCTGCAGCTCAGCTATCCCATGACCACTGGGCGCAACTTCGACGAGATCCTCCGCGTCCTCGACTCCATGCAGCTCACCGCGAAACACAAGGTCGCCACCCCCGCCAACTGGAAGCAGGGCGACGACGTCATCATCACCGGAGCCGTCTCCAATGAGGAAGCCGCCAAGACCTTCCCCGGCTACAAGACCGTCAAGCCCTACCTCCGCACTACCACACAACCCAAATAACCCACCACAGGCAGGATGCGTGCCCTATGCACGCTGTGGTGACAGAAAGGGATTCTCATGATCCTGAAACAGTATTACCTGGGCTGCCTGGCCCATGCCTCTTACCTACTCGGTGACGAGGCGACTTCGACCGCGATTATCGTCGACCCACAACGCGATATTCACCAGTACCTGGTCGACGCTGGGAAATTTGGCCTCGAAATCCGCCACGTCTTCCTGACCCACTTCCATGCTGACTTCGTTGCTGGGCATCTGGAGCTGCGCGACCGCTGCGACGCCACCATCCGTCTTGGTGCCCGCGCAGAGGCGGAATACGCATTTGTGTCGATGAAGGACGGAGACACGCTCGAGTTCCCAGGGCTGCGCGTACAAGTTCTCGAAACACCGGGACACACCATCGAATCGATCTCGATCCTGGTGTTCGATCTGGAGAAGCACCCGGCAAAACCTCACGCCGTCCTCACCGGCGATACCTTGTTCATCGGGGACGTCGGTCGCCCCGACTTGCGGGCTTCGCTGGGCTGGACAGCCAACAATCTCGGCGCCCATCTTTACGCCTCCGTCCGCGACAAATTGTTGACACTTCCCGACGAAACGCTCGTTTACCCGGCGCATGGCGCAGGATCCCTTTGCGGTAAGCAGCTTTCCTCCGACACCGTTTCTTCGCTTGGAGATCAGCGGCGCTTCAATTATGCGCTGCAGCCGATGTCTGAGGAGGCGTTCGTTCGTCTCGTCACGGCTGACCAGCCTGACGCTCCGCCATACTTCACTTACGATGCCATCCTGAACACTCGCGAGCGTGCGACGCTAGACAAAAATCTGGAAGAAGTTCTTCATCCCGTCGAGCTCGACGAAGTGATCCGGCCGGGAGACGCCGGCGCCCAGATCCTCGACGTGCGGGATGCGGCCGAATACGCCAAGGGGCACCTTGCCGGAAGCATCAACATTGGATTGGGTGGCCAATACGCAACCTGGGCCGGAACTGTGCTCGATCGCACCCGGCCAATCGTGATCATTGCCGAGCCGGGACGCGAACTGGAAGCCGCCCTGCGCCTGGGCCGTATCGGATTTGATCACGTAAGAGGCTATCTGCGAGGGGGCATGCAAGTGCTCGCAGAAAGACCGGACCTCGTGTGCCCGACAGAACGTGTCAGCGCCCAGATGGTTGCGGACGAGTTGGGAGGTGCAGAGCCGCCCCTGGTGCTGGATATCAGGAATGCGCGCGAGTGGGCGACCAAGCATATCGCCAGAAGTATGAACATCCCGCTCAACCATTTGCAGGAGCGTATCGCTGAGGTCCCCCGTGACCGTCGCATTGCCATTCATTGCGCGGGCGGATACCGGTCTTCGATCGCCATCAGCATACTGCACCGTTATGGAATTACGGATTTCATCGAGATGGCCGGCGGCCTAGCCGCCTGGGACGCCGCTAAACTGCCCGTGGTTTCGGAAGCTTAGCCGCGACGGATCCTGGACCTACCTGATTATCCTTCTCATGATCGCATTGAGTGTGGGAGTTTGCCTGCTCTCACGGCTTAGCGCGCCTTGGCAGCCCGTTTCGAGCCCATAGATCTCGACCTGTCAATCAATCCTTGAAAAGCCTTTTTTGCCCGCATGTTTGTATCACGATTGCGCATGAACCTGCGACTCGCGTGGTGGTTTAGGTAGAATCCCATCAACTCCCAGATAAACTGATCGATATCGAGATCCTTGCGAAGGTCCCCAGTGGCAATCGACTCGGCAATAAATTGCTTGAGAATCTCATTCCATTGTTTCTCTAGCTCAAGCAATTTCTCTCGTACCGGTCCTTCCACATCATCGAGTTCGAACATCCCAGCCGCAGCTGGGCACCCCCCGAGGAGACCAGCCTTTGTAGACCAGCCAAACCAGTTCTCTACGAGCGCCGTCAATCGTGGCAATCCCTGCTGGGCACGCATTGCCGGAACGACGACAGTCTTATGGGCAACCTCTACCATCTGCTCTAAGAGAGCAATATCAATCTCTTCTTTGGATTTGAAATGGGCGAAGAGACCGCTCTTGGACATGCCAACCTGGCTGGCCAATAGACCTATGGTTACTCCGGCAAAGCCCGAAGTACTCAAAAGGTTCAGACCAGAGTCTAGAATACGGTCCCGTGTAGCTCGTCCTGTCTGGTTCATCCCTGGTTAATATAGCACGACCGATCATTCCTTTCTAGTCCTTCGATTCTAATTGGGAGATGGTTCTTTAGCCAACTGAAAGAGCGCTTGTCGAAGAGAGAAATTGCACTTTTTGAATCGCGATACGTGTTGCAACACTCATATACGTTTTGTAACACTCAATGCTTGCCGGAAACCCGGGCGCAGAAAACCATCTCTCAACAAGTCGCACTCATCACTACGGAGTTGCGAAGACTGGGATCATCTCCGGGCAAAGGAAATGGGGTGCGATTGACATCGCACCCGATGTTGGATCCGGCTGATCCGTTGGACAGGCGAAACTAATTGTGCTCAGTTGCTCCGGCCACCCGAAGCTCATTTGTGACCTTGAAAACTCCGGGCACTGTGTTTGCGCGCAGGCCGGCCACGTTCTTATCAGCCTGGTTGTTCACTACTCCGTACAGCGTTACATCACCGTTCTGTACAGAGATTCGTATCGGCTTTGCCGGATCCATAGCATATTTGTTCAGCATGGAATACCCGTAGACCGTCCGATATACCCGCATGCGAGTGCGATCATCCATGGGCGAGGCCGGATCAATCTTAATTTCATTGATCACATTCTTAACGCCCGGAGAACTGGCAGCCAAAGCGAAGGCGGAACTGGCATCTACGGGACCGTATGCATGCCCACCGAGTGTCACCTCTCCATTGTTCACGCTCACCGAAATGGCGTTAAAGGGCGTGGTGCCATATCCAACACGATCATACGAAATCGCTTTGACCAGTTTCTGCTCAAGCACGGGATCGGGAATGGTCCCACTCGCCACCTGGATTTCGTCTGAGATAGCTTTGATACCTTTGATTTTGCGACTTCGCTTATCCGCTTCTTCCTTCAGATAGAACCTGTCGACGGTTCCGGTCAGCGCGATCACCCCGTCGTGAGCGGTGACTTGAACGCCTTTCAGATTCGGCTTATTCAGGGCTTTATTCATCACTTCAGCCTGAAGGTCAGCGTCACTCTTGAAAGATTGATTCTCGGCAACCGCGTACTGTGAAACTACTGCTCCCAAAAGCAAGGTCGCAGCCAATGCCGATACGAGCCTGTTCTTTGCGCGTTTCATTTTTTTCTTCCTATTCTGCCTTTGCTAGATCAGGCATACCGCTATTGGATAAAACCCTGACTGCCAGCGAAAGTTTCTCGATCGGATGTACGTCAGAGAACAACTTCGGTGCTCCAACAGACGTGAACGCCCTAACGCATCTCACCCGAGGAAGGAAGCATTGAGATTTCTCTTGGCAAACAATCCTGTTAGCCAGTGAAAAAAAGGAAGAGAAAATGAATCGTCCTTGGGTGTTGCGTCTTTAGGCTGGCGCTGCCGCGTTTGCGCCATGCGTGCCGGCAATGAATCCGATTCGTGTTGCTATTCGGGCAGAAGATAGCAGCCCAGAACTTCGCCAGGCAGGGCGCCTGGGTGGATGCGCAAGGGTGCGAAGTAACTCGCCTTTACAGTTGTTCATTGGTCTAAAATGTGCAATCAGTCGCCTGGTGTGCGCACGACACTCAGTATGCTTGCTGTCATGGACTGGCCGCTGATTCAGGGCATTCGAACGGAATGAGCGGAGACCAGCCCATCCCCTACCGCCGCACCTGTTCGACAAGAATGCGAGAGCGATCAGCGTGACGCTGATTGGCCTATTTCGCTTGGGGTCCATATTGCCTGCAAGGGTACGCCCCTAGCGCGAATCGAGATCTACGCAGCCTCGTTCACTGACGCAAAGAATGCCCACCTGCAGGCCTTGCATGAAATCGCGCCGGGAAGCCCTGAGCTCGACATCACTCCGAGCAGGCAGCTTAACGACTCGACATTGCTTGAGAGGCTGATGGCCTCGCTCTCTGGATTCTTCGCCGGACTGGCATTGCTCCTAAGGGGCATCGGCATTCACGGTCTCTTCGCGCGCAGGGGCACCCAGCGAACCGTGGAATTCGGCGTACGCATGGCCCTCGGCGCAACGCGCTCCCGCATCGTGCTGCTCGTTCTGCGCCAGGTCATTCGTCTCATCCTCATCGGCATCATCTTGGGAGCCGTCACGGTATTCACCTCCGCACGCTTGATCCGCAACTTTCTCTTCGGGGTAGCGCCGAGTAGCGTAACGGTCTTTGCAGCAGCAGACTTTCTCTTATGCGTCATTGCACTCATTGCCGCTTTCCTTCCTCTGCGACGGGCTGTCAACCTCCACTCCATTGAAGCGCTGAGGACGGTATAGACGATACCTGAAGAAGACGGGCAATCATGGACTACGGAAATTGAGAGGGCAATAGCTTACTTTCTGCTCGCGACTAGCCGCGAGTCTCGTGACGAAAACGTATTTCTCCTTATCGAAATCGCCATGCGGCGCAATCTCGTCGACGAATCGTCAGGCGCACGGAGTGCCGGTCTGTTGCCCCTCTGCATTGGGTCAATGTTTCGCTTGACCCGTGCGCTAATTCTGATCTTGAGGTGGCCCGGATGTTGGCGACGGTGTCGACGATGGATCAGGCTTTGGCGCTGGGGCAGTCTTAGTAGGTGCCGTTGTTGTGTCCTGGACCGCGGGTGCTGCCACAGATGCTGGTGTGGCAGTCGGAGAAGTTGATGCGGCAGACGATGTCGGTTTTTGCATAGGTGTGGGCAGCGTTACAGCAGAGACCGCGCTGGGATCATCGCGCAACTTGAGGTACAGCGTTGCTCCATCGGCCGGCGTCGGCACGGTGAAGTTATTTTCGTCGAAGCCAGTAGGTACATTGGTCGGATTGTCAAAATCTTTGGTTGCGCCGAAGGACTGCACGAGGAACAAGTTACTGCCTTCGACAGTGCAGTTAGGAGCGTCTGCCCCGCTGCAGTGGATCGCTGTGATCTGCGGCGCGCGAACGAGAATGCCAAGTGGAGTCCAGTTCCCTGGCGTGCCGTCTGCAGCGACCGGACGCATCTGCAATTTGCCAAATGCCGATTGACCGAACGCTTTCGAGGGATCCATAGTGGCAACCGCCGTATGGTCGTCCTGGAGCACGAGGTTATTCGTTGAAAGTGAGAGCGTGGTGTGGACCGAGCCATCGGCGGTAGCGACTTCAATGGTCTGTGTGCGGGGAAAGGCGTCCTTAGTTTGCACCACGAAGGTGAGCTTACCCTCAAGCAAGATGTCGTCCTTGGCGCCAAAACTGACAGGCAACGTGCCATCCTTCTGAGCGGAGGTGGCCTTGAATGAAAGCAACTTCAGTTCCGGGCGCGCAGCTGCGGCGGAGATCTTAACGGGCATCGTGCGACCGTCTTTCAGCTTCGCCGTCGCGTTGGAGCCGTCGTCGGGCGAGACTCCAGTGTCTGCCTGAAGATGCATAGTCTTGTCGTCGTTGCCTTCGCCGCTAGGAGTGAAGGTCCGTTTATCGATCTCGACAGAAACCACATCCTTGAGGCCCTCGCCCGTGAGTACGGCTGTCTTATCGCCACCGTGGATCGTGATGGCGTCGAGGTGTATGCCGGCGGTGTACGCCGTGAGCGGGACATGGTCTCTATCCGAGTCGCCGTACTGTTGGATAGCAAGAGAATAACCGCCGGGTTGAACGGTTTTGAGCGAAACGTCCAAAGCCAGTGTGTTTTTCGCATCCTTACCGGGGGCCGACTTGAAGGAGACGTCTACATCTTTCGCGTGGTCGCTTGCCAGGGAAATGTGCTCGACGCACGCGCTGCCGTCACCTTTAAGCGTGAGGTGGCTATCCTGCCCGACGAGCAGCTGAGCGCTGTCCACGATCTTCCAATCCTTACCTTTGACCTGCTGCACCGTGATGGTGGGGCCTTCGAAGGGATCGAAGCCCCAATAGCCACGGACGATCCCCGTAATGGTTAAATCGGTCGTCGCGCCGATCTTAACGTCAGGCGTCGCGGGTAACGCGCTATTGCCTTGAGGCTTCGCATCGTGCAGCGGCTCACTCTTCTCTTCCTTTGCCATGACGAGTCCGCCTTCGAACGCGTCAGGCGTCAGCGGTATATCGGTAGGCGCACCGGTTCGGTTGAGGTGCAGAACCAGACCGTGCGCGAAACTGCTCGAAAAAACAAGTGGCGCGCCTTCCAGAGGAATGGTCAATTTCGATTGCAACAAACACGCGACCTGGTTGGGATCGTGTGGATGAAGCGGCGGCAGCTTGGCCTTCTGAATGGCCGGCAGACCGATGACAATGACCGATTCGGGTTTGTGGAAGGAGGGCGGCGCGTTGAGCCTCAGACTGAGCGAAGAACCCTGTGGGAAGCTGAGTCCGGGAATGTACTGGTACTGCGCCGTGCGCAGCATGCCGACGAGGTGAACGAGATCAACAACCGCGCCGACATATGCTGAGTAAAGGCCCGCCCCGACAGGCTGTGTGTAGGAAGCAGCATTGATAAAGTCAGAGGATGGACCGGTAGATATCGCTTCGGCAATGCTTTGTCCATGTCCGTCATCAAGGAGAACGGGGGCGCTGGACTGGGTCAGGCAGATAACCTGTTGATCGACGGGCTGCTTGAAGCAATCGGCGTTCGGCTTGAGGGCGAGCGTGGCAGCTAGCTTCGCAGAGTGTTCCTGAATGGCTTTCGGGTCGTCTTGCGGAACCGTTTTCATAGCTGCCAGGTACCGTTCGATGCGCTGCTGCTCGAAAGATGCTTCATTAAGATCGGTATCGGCGCGAATGAACAGGCCCGGCTTACCCTTGACGGCGGAGCGAAGCGTTTTGAAATCGCCGCCGGTTTCAGGCGCTACAAAAAGCAGGGCCTCCTCTGCTTCGTTCGGGACGGTGACGGTTGTCCCCTCAGCAGTTTTCTTGTTCCAGGTATCAATCTCGGTGAACCAATTGTCGGGAGGCTCATTTGTCGTGCCGCGAAGAAAGGCAACGATCAGTATCAGATGATTCGACTGGCTCTGCGGAAGGTCAGCCTTGATCCATATCTTGTCGCCTGGCTGAAGGTTGGGGACTTGGGCGATGGGGAGCGTCGAAAGTCCTCGTGTTACACGGATGTCGATCGTAGGACCCGCCAGGTCAAAGCGTGCTTTGTCGTCAGCTCGCAGAGCTGACGACAAAGACATGGCGAGAAGGCATACTGCAACTTTCAGAACTTTCATCTATAGATTATGGATGCGAAAGGGGCAAGGGCGGGTTGCGGAGGCCATCGCCCGAAAACGAATACGACCTTCGCTAACAGCCTTCAAACAGTCGGCATTTCGGCTACCATGTCCGCTACGCGCACGATTACAGTACCATCGCTCTGGACAAATACATGATATTCACAAGTCGCGACCGCTATTCAATCAAATCCATCGTGCGCCAAAAAAGCCCTACAGACGCCAACGGAACGAAAAGCAGCGATGCTTCCGATGCTGCATTCATTGCTGAGCTAAGCATGAAGAAATCTACTGGATTGGCGAGAGTGTTCATTGCAATCTTTTTAAGCGTGCCGCTGGTTGCTGGACAACAGCCTTTTCCAGTCATCTCGACGGTAGACCAGTCAACCATCGCCGGCCGGCCTGTTGCATTGGACAGCGATGGAAAGCTGCTGCCGTGGCCAATGCCAGATAATACTGGATACTCCTATTCCGCATATTTTCTTTCGCAATGGACGATTGTGTGGGACCAATACAATCGTCAGCGCCTGCCCTACTATTTCTGCTGTTTCGATTTTGACCGCACGACATTTGAATTGATCCCGGACCCGCATTGGGTCAATTCCACAGGCTATCTGCGTGCGATGATGCAGGGCTTTATCGAACGCCTCTATCCCTATACTGGCGACCCGTACAGCCTGGAATTTCTTGAAAACTTTGTAGATTACGAACTGGAAAATGGTCTGACTCGGGAAGGCTACGCCTGGTCCCAGGTGCCTTATCCGTCCGCAAATCCGGGCAGCGCTCGCTACACCGGCTGGAGCCAGCACGGAGAGGATTTCGTCGAGCCTCATGTAGTTGGAGAAGACGGCTATGCCTATCTCCGACTTTATGAAATGACAGGAAACACGAAGTATCTACGCGCGGCGATTCGCTGCGCTGAAGCGCTCGCCAAAAACTTCAAGCCCGGCGATGAAAACAACTCACCATGGCCGTATCGATGCCATGCGCGCGACGGCAGTCTACAAAACGGAAAAGGAATGTTTCCCTACTCCGCAAACGTTGTGGAACCAATCATGCTGTTCGACGAATTGATTCGCCTCGATCAGGGAAATACTGCTTCCTATAAGCGGGTGCGTAAGGGCGCCTGGGCATGGCTGATGAAATACCCGATGCACAACAATGTGTGGGTTGGCTACTTTGAGGACGTCCAGGGCAGCATGGACAACATGAACCAGGTCATTCCACTCGAATTTGCGCGTTATGTCCTCCTGCATCCGGAGAAGGACCCCGAGTGGCGCGAGCATGCACACCAACTGATTGACTGGGTGAAGACTACACCGAAGTGGCCGAAATACATGGTGCACGGCGCAATGGTTACAACCGAACAGGGGAACGGAAAAGAATTCTGTTGTAACCTGCCGAACCAATGCTGTGACAGCCATAGCTCAAGGCTTGCCGCCGTCGAAGCCCTCTACTACGCCAAGACCGGAGACATTGCCTATAAGCAGGCAGCATATCGAACTTACAACTGGGTTACATATTTCCAGGGACTTCCTGCCGCAGCCCACGCTCCCTTCAGCAACCAGTGGTGGTTTACCGATGAATTTGCGGATGGACCTCGAAGGATGATGGATGCTTTCTGGGCCGTGCCGGAATGGGCGCCGGCCGATGAGTCGCATCTGCTGGGATCTCTCTCCGTGATCACAAAGATTGCATACGGTGCTGGCAGAGTCACGTACTCAACCTTCGACACGGACTCTACGGATGTCCTTCGCCTGAACTTTGTTCCTGATTCCATAAATGTCGGGGGAAGACTGATCTCTCGCCGCGATGATTTGCAACGCGAGGGATATACCTTCGACGGAAAGACTCGCACGCTCTCCATTCGCCACACCAGTTCCAGAGATGTAGACATTCAGGGAAAGAGCGATCAGGTACCACCTTCATTCATCACCTTTGACGATCCGCATCTTCCCGCGGGAACACCCTTGGTCGGCCAATATCCTTCCGGTGTGATTGATTGGGGCAGTGGAGAGTGGGAGATTGGCACGCCATTCGGAAAGTTTGGGACCTTTACTCTTGTCTCGTCTGATCCAAAAGCAAAGCGGGGAGAATTTAACTTTTATACGCCGTGCATCTTTGCAGGCGTGGACGTTTATAACGACGGCGATAGTGATGCAACATTGACGGTTCGTGCGCCTGAGATTCGCACAGATTCCTACACGATCAAGCCAAAAGAACTCCTTCGTTTAAGGACTGGCTGGCGCCACCCAAGTTCCAAGGTGATCTTCGACTTTACAAACGGTCATGCGCTGCGCTTCGACAACCTGGCCTATAGTCATCCGTGATTTCACAGAGCTTTTGTGCTCGGAGAGAGGTACTAGAAAGCCGGTTATATTGCTGATCCCCAAAACAAGGCCAGGTCTGTGAGGATAACGGAAAAAGAACTGGAGCATATCGCGAGAACTGTTCGAACGGCACTTTGTTCGGAAGGCTTAGTCGCGCTTTCAGGCGAAGTTACCCAAAATCCCGTTTTCAAGGAACTGCGGCGATCACCTCAGGATTCGAGACGTAAATTGCATGACCGCTTGCCGCTCCTGTCACTTGCGAGCCAGCCGACTTGCCATCATGCGACGCGCCGCTGTTAGGAATTGGCGTTTGCCTTCCTCTCACCAAGGTGCAAAGGGGAAGGGGAATGATTCTGTTTCAGATTTAGGCGCAAGGACCGAATATCTCCGCTAAGATCAAGGGCAAAAGCGACAGGAGGATCTTATGGTCCCTGAAGCACCACTCAATACAGGCGGCCTTGTCGGTGGGGCGTTCAAAGAAGCCGCCACGGTGAAAGTCACGGTTGAAAACCTTCGCCGCAATATCAGCATCCTTTCGGGCGCAGGTGGAAATATAGCCGTTCTTACTGGCCCTGACGGAAAGCTACTGGTAGATGCGGGGATCATTACTGCGCGTCCGCACGTCTCTGAAGCCCTCGCTAGCATCAACGGGGATCCCATCAAACAATTGATAAATACCCACTGGCATTTCGACCACACAGGCGGCAATGAGTGGGTCCATGAAGCCGGAGCCAGTATCCTGGCGCACGAGAACACGCGCAAACATCTTTCCCAACCCACGCGCGTCGAAGGCAACTGGCAGTACACTTTCCCGGCCGCCCCGGCAGGTGCGATTCCCTCCACCGTATTCAAAGACGAACACACCCTAGACTTCAACATCACGACTCTGATGCTGAACTACTACTCGCCTGCTCATACAGACTCCGATATCTCTGTGTATTTCCCGGAGGCAGACATTCTTCACACCGGAGACACTTTTTGGAACCGCGATTATCCCTTCATTGACTACGCGTCAGGAGGCAGCATCGACGGCCACATCAGCGCGGCAGAAGCGAACATCGCAAGAGTCACAGACAAGACCATCGTCATTCCCGGACACGGAGTCGTGGGCGGCAAAGCCGATCTGATCCTATTCCGGGACGTGTTGGTTGAGATCCGCGATAAAGTTGCGGCTCTCAAAAGACAGGGTAAGACCTTGCCTGAAGTTGTCGCGGCTAAGCCTGGGGCACGCTATGACGCGGAATGGGGTAACTTGTTCCAAAACCCAGCTGACTTTGCTGCGCTCGTGTACCAGGGTGTTTGAGATCGTCTACATTTCGGGCGGATCACCGCCTATGCGGAAGTAACGTCCCGTTGGGCGACGACTCGGGATCGACGAATTACCCGGGCTCTACACGGAGCTTGATGGGGCGCATATTCGCAATTGCTAGACTCTGTGAAGACGTACGGAGGACTCCCTATGCGGGCACGAACCTTTTGTCCTAGCGTGCTTGTTCTTCTTCTCCTACGCTGCGTCTTCGGCCAGACGTCAGCCAATCTGGCTATGGTTCACGCAAATGTTGTGGACGTTCGTACAGGGTCCGTGGAAAACGATGCAACCGTAGTGATCTCGGGAGGCAAGATCAAGGCGGTCCTTCCGGGCAAGTCTGCCAAAGTCGCCTCTGGTGCACGCGTCATAGATGCTCATGGAGGCTATCTAATACCGGGGTTATGGGACATGCATGTCCATTCAGAAGGCGACAAACGCGTGCTCCGTCTGATGCTCGCATCCGGGATCACCGGCATTCGGGATATGGGGGGAGATGTCTACAAACTCGCGGAAGCCCGACGCCACATCGAAGCTCAAGATTGGGATGGTCCTCGGCTCCTATTCGCCGGGCCCATGCTCGAGGGGCCACCGGGCGAATCGGACGATGACATGTGGATCGTACACACCCCGGAGGAGGCACAACAAGCGGTGGCATCGTTGGCGGCATTGCACGTGGATTTCATCAAGGTGCATGACCATCTCGGCAGAGATGTCTATTTCGCTATTGCTGCCGCCGCCAAGAAGGCCGGACTGCCGTTCGCAGGGCATGTGACAGCATCGATAAGTCCCCTTGAAGCGTCCGACGCGGGGCAGGCTAGCATCGAGCATTTTGAATTTCTTCCAAAGGTTTGTGTGCCGCTTCTCGGAGATATGGCTTTGGGTGATGAGCGCTTACCTAACGATTGCACCCACACTTTCACTGAGGCGCTTCTAAGGCATCTGGCCGACAACGGTACGTGGCTTGACCCTACACTTCAAAGCTTTCGCTACTTCGCTCCCCTTCAGTGGAAGCAAATCCTCGCAGGTTTCAAAGAAATCGGCGGCCAGATTCGCACCGAACACATTCTGATGCTTGCAGGCACCGACTGGAGTGCATTCCTGGAAAGTAAAGGGGCCCATCCCGGTTGGTGCCTCCACGATGAACTCGACCTGTTGGTCGCTGTTGGCTTTACACCGTTGCAGGCCTTGCAAGCCGCTACTCTCAATCCCGCGATCTTCTTGTCAATGGAGGACTCTATCGGCACCATTGAAGCGGGGAAGGTTGCCGATCTGGTGCTAGTCCAGGGCAATCCCTTGATGGCCATTGGGAACTCGAGACGGGTCGTTGCGGTAATTGCGCGCGGAGCGTTCTTCGACCGAAGCAGGTTACATCGTCTCGCTGCGGGTGCCAGCCGAGACAGGCGACTAAATTGAGATGCGGAAAGACTCACCGAATCCTTC
>Ga0206946_1053_pt1 | contig 41801 bp, 36 predicted proteins | sample Alteio_BWOrgHeat_2_FD_152965 | JGI IMG/M metagenome (GOLD analysis project Ga0206946, IMG submission 152965) | Enriched cells from forest soil in Barre Woods Harvard Forest LTER site, Petersham, Massachusetts, United States -... | ecosystem: Environmental > Terrestrial > Soil > Temperate forest > O... | reverse complement strand
CGCCATTGCGCGGATTGTGTCGACCATCCCCATGGGACGCATGGGGGAGCCAGACGAGATTGCTAAAGTGGCGTTGTTTTTAGCTTCGGATGACTCCAGCTTCGTCACAGGTATCGAGCTGTTCGTTGATGGCGGCAGAGGGCAAGTCTGATCGGCGGGCGCTGCACCGAATACCTTGCCATGTCGCTTTCAGGCGGGATGTTTTAGAAGGTCAGCCACCGTCTTCAAGATTTCATGCGAAAGCGCCTCATCCGATACAGCGCGAGCCAAAGACATCGCTCCGACGAGAGCGCTGAAAGTCAAGATCGCTCTCGACCTTACCGCGCGCTTGTCCTTGCCTGGCAGCAACCCGGCAAGCAACTCAAGGTCATTCTGGACTTGTTCAGAGGTAAGCGCGCGAGTCCGCTTGTCGCTACGAGCGATTTCCGGGGCCAATGCGCTGAAGGCACAACCCGCACCTGGATTCTTGCGGTGCGCATCGCTCACATAATCGTCGATAAGCTTCTCGAGGGATAGCGGCTGCCCGCTGGATGCAGCAGCTTCCTTTTGGCGCTGCCAGGTGCCGAGTGCATCGCTGAGTGCCTCCGCAACGAGTTCATCACGAGAGTCGAAGTGCTTATAGAAGCCGCCAACCGTCAGGCCAGCTTCCTTCATCAACTCCGCAATTCCAAATCCCGCGAGGCCTTTCTCGCGGAATCTCTTTGAGGCAATAGCAACGATACGCTTATGAGTTTTCTCCTTTTGCGCCTGGGAATAACCCATCTGAACCTCCCCGAAAATAATCTGCGACCAAATCAGGATTACGAATCTAATCCTGCAGCGAGGATTATAGCAATAATCCACATGATTCACTCGACGAAGGCCGGGAACTCAATCAATTCGCGACCTGCTGGTGGTCTCGATCGACATTAATAATCTCCGAGGTTGCGGCCTAGCGGCGCAAGGTCAGGACTGACATGGAAAAGGGAGAAGCGATATGCGTGCAATGAGAGCGGAGCAATTTAGCGGTTATGAAGCGTTGAAGCTCGTAGAGCTTCCAAAACCAACGGTCACAGACGGGAAGGTACTGGTGCGAATCAGGGCAGCCGGCGTCACGCCGCTCGACCATACGATTCTCACCGGACAATTTCACGGCATCGGGGCGCCGCTCATCCTGGGCAACGAAGGAGCGGGCGTGGTGAAGGAGGGAGGCGGAGCGGAATTTCCTGCCGGCTCTCGCGTGATGTTCTGGGGAGCCTATGGCGCTTTTGAAGACGGAACCTATCGTGAGTGGATCGCTGTGCGGAAGGAAGACCTCTGCTTGATTCCTGACAATGTAGATGACGTAAGTGCCGCGGGCATTCCGGTCGCATACCTCACAGCGCAAGTGGCGCTTACCCTGGCTGGATTTCGTCCCGGTAAAACCGTTCTGGCACCGGCGATCGGGGGATCGGTCGGCAACGCAGTGACACAATTGGCGCGCGCTCTAGGGGCAAAACACGCCATATCGAGCACGACCAACCATGCGAAAGCGGAGCAGGCGAAGACGCTCGGATTCAATGAGGTCATCGATACTTCCGTGGAAAAGCTAACTGACGGCGTACGTCGTATCACAGACGGCTACGGTGCAGACATCATCATCGACGGGATCGGGGGTGAAGTCTTGAGCGAGGCGGTTAAAGCGCTCGCGCCAGGAGGGAGCCTCATAACGCTGGGGTATTCCGCAAGCCGCAAGACAACTATCGACGTGACAAGTCTCATCGTGTCGCAGACCAGTATCCGGGGTTTCAATATGTTCTCTCAGCCGCAGGCGGTCGTTGCTGACGCCTGGAAATCTATTGCCGCTCTGCTTCAATCCGGTGCGGTCAAACCGATCGTGGCCAAGACTTTTCCTCTTGTAGAAGCGGCTGAGGCTCTGCGTTATCTCGTTCAAGGGCGCCCCTTCGGGAGGGTAGTTCTTACAGTCTGACGACAATTGATAGGAGGAAAACATAACAGGTATCCCGCTCTGCAATTAGCGAACACAAGTTGTCAAATCAACCCAACTACCCCCGGACGAGCTTACTCAGAGAGAGGAATCAATGACAATAAAGGCGATTCGGCTGGCTTCGCTGGTCACGGCAATCAATGTCCTGGTCGCGAGCGGCTTTTCCATCGTGGCGATCATCCGTCCGCAATACCTGGTCCCTGCGAGATACGTTCCAACGCAGGCGTCGTTGATATTGGCGATGTATGCGGCGGCACGCACAATTCCTCTGGCTTTGTTCGCATTGGGTGCGATCTACAAGCAGGCGACGCCTGCGTTGCTGATCCTGGGTGCGCTCGCCGGCGCCATGCAATTGCTGGATGCCGGCATCGGTCTGTTTGAGCATGATCTTGGGAAATGCTCTGGGCCGCTCTTTATCGCCGTCCTCCAATTCTTCGTGGTGTATCTGTTGCACAGAGCCGTGCAGATCACGCCGCAAACCAAGCACGGATAAACGCCCGCCACTGCCCGGCTGCGTATGAACACCAGCTGCGCTCAGCGTCCGGTCATCTTCAACATGGCTTCAGGAAGGCGGGCTCCTTCGAGTTTCAGTCTGGAAGCTGTTTCGTCGATCTGCTTGAGATCGTTCTCGGTCAACTCGACGTTCTCCGCGCCGAGGTTCTCCTCGAGCCGGTGCAACTTGGTGGTTCCCGGGATCGGAACGATCCACGGCTTCTGTGCCAGCAGCCATGCGAGCGCGACTTGTGCCGGCGTCGCGCCCTTGTGTTCCGCGACGGCCTTGACCAGATCGACCAGAGCCATATTGGCCTTGCGCGCTTCGGGCGAAAAGCGGGGCACTATGTTCCGAAAGTCGATGGGATCGAACGTGGTGTTCTCGTCGATCTTGCCTGTAAGGAACCCGGCACCGAGTGGGCTGAATGGAACGAAGCCAATGCCGAGTTCCTCCAAGGCATGCAGAAGCTCAGCTTCCGGGCCGCGATAGAAGAGCGAGTATTCGCTCTGCACTGCGGTGACCGGCTGGACCGCGTGTGCACGGCGAATGGTCTGAACCGATGCTTCCGACATGCCGAAGTGCTTGACCTTTCCCTCGGCGATCAACTCCTTAACCGTTCCTGCTACATCCTCGATCGGCACGTCAGGGTCAACACGGTGTTGATAGAAGAGGTCGATATGATCGGTCCGCAAGCGCTTCAAGCTGGCGTCCGCTACTGCTTTAACATGCTTGGGGCCGCTATTGGTGCCGCCGCTGCGCTTGCCCGTCTCAAGATCGATGTCGAAGCCGAACTTTGTGGCAATCGTTACCTTGTCGCGGATCGGCTGGAGCGCCTCGCCCACCAGCTCTTCGTTTACGAACGGCCCATAGGCTTCGGCCGTATCGAAGTGAGTGACGCCAAGGTCATAGGCGTTACGAATCAACTGGATCATCTCGCCCTTGTCGGCTGCCGGGCCATAACCCGAACTCATGCTCATGCAGCCAAGGCCGAGTGCCGAGACTTCCAACCCGTTCTGTCCTAGTGTTCGCTTTTGCATCATTTCCTCTCCACCTACAGTGTAGGGAGAAGCGAAGGCAGACAGTTATCCCGATTCTGCCGATCTTTTGCCTGATTCTCTTGAGCGCCAGCGTTTGCGCTGGCATCACGAGAACCGGAATTCCCCCCACAGGTGCAACGGCCCGTGCAAGTTACCCAAAACTCGTTTTACGGGAGCTCACACTTGCGCACTAGGGTAGTTGGCGTTTGCGATATTCATCGAGATAGATCGTCATCGGCTGAGGCATAACGTTTCGGTAGAGACCCATCTTGAATGGAAAGTAACTGGGATCCGGATAACCGGTCGCGGCGTTCGGAGTATTCGCAGTGATGCCGCCGTAATTGACAACCTGTTTATCCTGCAACCATGCGCGGACTTGGCCGTCCGGACGTGGACTGAAGCGCACCTCGAAGCGGAGATCGATCCATTTCCCACGCAGATCTCGCTTCTCTTGATAGAGGACGATGAAGTGGTGGTTGAGGTCCTGCGTGATGCTCAGCACTCCGCCGATGTAGCGCACAGCGAGCACGGGACTGTCGTTGGAGCAGGTCAAGTCAGTGCGAGGACAATACTCCCACCATTGTGCGACGACGAGACGTACCGGAACGATCGGGAAGTCGGGTGGCAGATACATACTCCAGGAAAAGTCATAGAGCTTATTCTGGCGGGTGGTGAGTGGCCGAGCTTCCAAAAGTTCATCTCGTTCGCTGTCGGCGTCACCGTCACGGCCGGCAAGGAAAATATCGTGTGAATGCAGATCGATGCGAAGAGCTCCGTGGCCCGCGCGGACAATGCTGGACTGTATCCGGACAGAGTTCGGGGCAATACTGATTGTGTTCCGGAGGTTACTTAGCGAAGGGCCTTCAAATCCATCGTAGACGTTGATTGGAGGAGCGGGTAGCTGAGAGAGTAGCGGAGCTACCATAACTATTGATCCGAGAATCCCCATCAATAACGGGTTGCGAAGCATGCTGCCCGAAATCTTGATCATCCCTCGGCACCGATACCTGAAATTGTACGATCACCGAGAGAGATTTCCGGATAGCCGGTTATATGCCCGCTTGCCAAGGCATCAACTGATTTGAATAGCTTGAATTGATGGCAGGCTATAGTCTGTCTGCCTCTTTTGCAGAAGCCTTAAGAGCACATTGGCGGGAATATCTGATGGAGCCGTAGAACTCGGAGTACTTACGATCTGCATTCGCCTTGCGGGCGGGCTCTCCTGATTGAGAAACAATCAACGAGCCTCTTAACCGGGCACGTGTATAGAGTAGGACTGAATTGAGGTGTTCATCAAGCCTGTCTATTCCTACGTCCCAATTCGTCCTTCTTCTTTAAAGCACAGCCGACAATCCGTTTCAGTGCGAGATCTCCATCATCTTGATGACGTTTTGCCGGTCGTGCTGCGTGTAATAAAGTGTCTTGCCGTCCATGGTGGCGCTAAGGCTGGGTTCCTCGCGCTCGGGCCGCTGGTCGAGCGTGAGAACCGGTGAAGTGCGGCGGGTCGAGAAGCGATAGAACTCGATGGCAGGTCTTGGTTCAGCCGCGAGATCTAAAAAGTATAGGCCGGGTTCGCTTATCGCCCAATATCCCCAATATCCAAACTGCGGCTTGTCTGCGACAACCGGCAACTCGGGTCCGCCGCTCGCAGGGATGCTCCAGATACCAGCTTGATCAAACTTAGAAAAATAAATCGCCTTGCTGTCATACGATTCGAATGGGTCGAAGCCTCCGTGCTCCGTCAGCTGTCTTTCCGCGCCATTTTCCAAAGAGTGTCTCCAGACCTGCCAGCTTCCTGTGCGCTTCGATGCGAAGTAGATGGATTTGCCGTCCCGCGACCAACTCGGCACGGCATTGTCATAAGTGCCGGTGGTAATCGAACGCAGATTTCGTCCATCAGAATCGACAACGAATATCTGGGCGCCGCTAGGTGTGTAGCTGTCAAACACGATCCATTTCCCATCTGGCGACCACCGCGGTGTACCGGAATAGCGGCCGAGGCGAGTCAGTTGTAGCAGGTTTTCTCCTGCCGCGCCGCTCGCCCATAACTCCTCAGAGCCCGTTCGAACGGACATCCACACAATCCGTGCACCATCCGGAGAAGGCTGCGCATCTGACTCCGGATATTGCGAACTAATCAGCTTCCTGTTGCCCAGCACTGGGCCCCCGGCAGTCGCCAGGTCTGCCCGCCAGATGGCCGCGACTTCGGCACTGTTTTTTTCCGAGTAGACGAGACGCCGGCCCGTCTTTGAGAAGCTGCCTATTGTTGGGTATGTCGTCTCGCGTTCGATCGCTCCGCCGTTAGCCGAAACTCTCCATAATGAGGGAAGCGTGGCGCGATTGGAGGCAAACACAATTGATTTGCCGTCAGGAGTCCACATGAGCGCGCCGCAGCGAAATTCGCTGAGGGTATTGCAGCCCATTCGAGTATCGGCGGTTAGGAGCCGCGGTGTCCCGCCAGAGAGTGAAACCGCGTGGATGTTGCAGCACACAGAAGCGACTCTGCGGGTGAATGCGATCGTCCTGCCGTCAGGCGAGAGGGAAAATCGATATGCGCTCTCAGAGCTGCCAGGGGATCCGGAATTCGTGAGGCATTGCTTTTCTCCAGTCGCGAGCGAAAAGAGTACCACCCCGAACGGTCCGTCCGCGGAGCAGTGGTCGATCATCAATATCCCATGGCTGTTGGCAAGCCAGGCGAGCGGGCCGGGGAGAGTGTCTACGCAGCCGACCGTCGTCAGCTTGCGTTCCGCACCTCCGAGCGCCGGCACGACATAGACGCCCCCGTCGCTCTTTCCATCATCGCAACGGGTAAAGGCTATCTCGCGCCCATCGGGAGACCATGCGGGATAACCCACAAGACCGCTCTTGCTGTAGGTGAGACGGAGCGGCATATCTGAACCCACCAACTGCACATATATGTCGTATCGCCTTCGTTCTGTGCCATCCCAAGCGAAGGCAATTTCACGCTCGTCGGGCGAAAAGGTGGGAAATATCGCGTCACCCGGCGCTGTGGTGATGGGCACAATTTGCAGAGTGGATGAAACCTGATTTTCATCGCGCGAGGCTGGGGTGTGACGTGCCAGAAGGAACGCGGCAAATCCAACTGCTACGAGCAGGGACAATCCAAGGATGGCGGCGGATCGCCCAAGCCAGCGATTCGGCACTGAACGTTCGCCTATGGATGAAGCTGAGTTCTGTGTTCCAGTTGTTTTGCTGACCGGTAACGAGGCAGAATCTCCGTCAGAATTTGCAGTCCCACTCGGAAGATTCACTGGCGGGGATACAGGGGCGATGAAACGATACCCTCGCTTGGGGATGGTTTCTATATATAGTGGTGCGTCGGACGAGTCGCCGAGTGCCGCGCGGAGTTTCATGACCGCAGTATTCAGGCTGTGGTCGAAGTCTACAAAGGTATCTGAGGGCCAGAGCAACCGGCGCAATTCCTCACGGGTAACGATCTCGCCGGCATGTTCGAGCAGATGAATCAGGATGCGGAAGGATTGCTCGCGCATCTTGACAGGCGTCCCGCCACGGCGCAACTCAGCGTTCCGCACGTCGATTTCATAGACGCCGAAACGCCAGCGTTGATTCGTGTTGGCTGGCATGGCCACCAACTCACTCCTCTGAAGCCTCCTGTCGGGGAGTTTAGCATGGCCGCCACACCACCGGAGTCGGATACTCCGCGAAGCATATCTCAAGTTAAGTCTTTATTTTCCAGCTACCTCGACAACAATACTCAATTGATGACGGAATTACCTCCAATGCATGGTGAGAAATGCAGTGAGGGCGCAAATTGAGAAACATCACCAGCGGTGCCGGAGTTCCGGCGATCGCAAATCCAATTACGGAGTACTACCATGACACGTTGCGCTGCAAATCTCACCAATCTGACTCTCAGTCTCTTCTTGGCTGCGGGCCTGCTTTGCTCAGGGGCCCAGGCCTCGGCTCAGGCCTTTGAGTCCGTCACCGTACCATTCGCGTTTACGGCGAATCACCACTCTGTTCCGGCAGGCTCTTATAAGGTGCAGTTGCTGTCGGATCGATTCTTGTCTTTCCACAACATCAAGACCGACAAAACCCAGATTCTATTGGTTCGCCCGGAAGAGGGACGGGTCATTGAGACGCAGGGCCGCCTCATTTTCCGCCGTGACGGAGGACGCAACTACTTGACCCAGGTCTGGATCGCCGGAACGAATGTTCACAGCGAACTGGCTGTACCACTCAAGCGGGAACGGCCATTTGCGAAAGGCGTGGTGCCACAAAACTTGTCCTTCGAAGTGGCTTTGAAGTGAGCAGCGAAGATGCTCGGCGGCGAATCATGCAGAGGTGTGATTGCCTATTGAACTTCAGTCCCGCGCGCTGGAACGCGCGGGATTGAAGCTGCCTATTGTGGCTAGACCTTCTCCAGCGTGAGATGAGTCGCGTATTCCGAAGCCTTGCGATCCGTTACGGAAAATCCAAGCGCACGCAGGTCCAGACCGTCAAACAGCGGTTCACCTTGGCCGAGGAGTACAGGCACCAACGCGAGGTGCAGGGAGTCGATCAGTCCAGCCTTCAGATACTGTCGCACCGTTGACACACCGCCTCCGATCTTCACGTCTTTATTTCCCGCGGCCTTCTTGGCGAGTGCCAGTGCCTCCTCGATTCCGCCGGTAACAAAGTAGAAGGTTGTTCCGCCTTCCATGGCGAGGGGCTCACGGTCATAGTGTGTCAGAACGAATGTTGGCGCGTGGTAGGGTGGGTTTTCGCCCCACCAGCCCTTCCAGGAGTCATCCAGCCACGGCCCGCGCACCGGACCGAACATATTGCGGCCGAGAATGAAGGCGCCAAAGTTGTCCATCGCCCGATGGGCAAATTGATCGTCGATGTCCCCAGCAGATCCACCCTCTTTGCCGTGCATGGAGCAAAAACTCCGCGTGTGAAAGAACCACTGAAAGATCTCGGTTCCCCGCTTGCCAAGTGGGTCATTCAGGCTCTGCTCGATCCCAGCACTGAAACCATCCAGCGAAACACCAAATCCCGCGACTCGAACTTTCGACATCTGTACTTTATCCCTCCTCGATTTCTGTGTTGACTCTCTGTTTCGTTTCCAGGGGAACCACTTCAGCCTCCTGAAACCTGTACCGGAAGAACGGCAAAGTCGGCGACGGTTTTGCTCAGTGCTTCGAGCATATCGCCAGCATATACGCCAAGCTAGCAAATGGACTGACCTCAAACTGCACCGCCTCCTTGCCGACAAGCGCATTATCGCCAAAGCACCTCACGGGAATCTACGAAGATTCCGGCTTATCCGGTTCCAGCCCGATTCGATCGTTGACCGCGTTGCGGAAACGCTGTTTGCAACCCAAATACCGCTCCGTTGTCTGCACAGAGGGCGTGTCCCAGCAGGAATGCGAGTCTGGGTTCCGAACAATACCACTCGATGAATTCTCTGATCGCATGATCATAGGTTTGCTGGGAACTGGAAGATGTCAGGCTGTTCAATACTGGCGATTTCGATTGTTCAAGATCGGGGAGCTTGAGAATCGATTTAGTTGCTCTTTTACGCTTTGTTTTGCTGCTTGCCATGGGTACGGCCTCCTATTGCCGTGGCAAACAACATGATCCGAATAGCCATCTCGGACTATCGCCCCTTAGGGCGTTTATGGAGAGAAATCACCGGACCGCCACCTGTAGACTTCGACTATGTCCGTCGATGCACAGCCGCTAAGGATGTACGTCAGCCAAGAAATCAGGCGGCGAGCCCGTTTGTTGCAAGGCATCACGATACTCTGGTTGCTGGTCGAATCTGCGGTCTCGTTGGTTCGCTGCATCCGGCTCGCACAAGCAGTCACTTATCACGTCTGGTGGTGACGGCCTCGTAGAATTGTTGTCCGCGGCTCTTGCTCTTCGTTCATTCGGTCCGAAGTGGTTCCTCACGAAGGCGCGAGTCGATCATTTATAGGAGATCAATATGCGCAAACTCAAAATCATCGAGCACATCTCGCTCGATGGCGTCGTCCAGATGACTACGAGCGGTCCGGAGGACGATTTCCCCTACGGCGACTGGACCGCGCCGTTTCGCTCGCCTGCCGGGTTACAGATCGTAACCGAGATGTACGGCAAGACCTTCGACGTGCTGGTTGGTCGCCGCACCTACGACTTGTGGGCGAGTTTCTGGCCGAAAGCACCAAAGAGTCCAATTGCCGAGCGTTTGAACGCGGCGACGAAATACGTCGCAACTCACAGACCAGAGAATCTGGAATGGGGCCCGGTCGAGGCCGTTGGACCGGACCTGGTGGATAGCGTTCGTCGCATCAAGGCCACGAAGGGCCCGGACCTGGTCCTCGCGGGCAGCTTGACACTGACTCCCGTGCTGCTCGAGCACGGGCTGGCGGACGAGGTGATTCTGCTGGTCAATCCCATCGTGCTGGGCAAAGGCAAACGCTTTTTCGAGGGCGGATCACTGCCACGCTCATTTGCGCTGGGCAGCACGCAGGCCTTGCCAGCGGGCATACTCATCAACGTCTACAAGCTTATTCCCACGCTGGCCGAAGAGGCCGTGTCGCACGCCAAGCTTGAACGCGAAATCGAGATTGCCCGCGATGTGCAGGAGCGATTGTTTCCGCAGACGTTCCCCAATGTTGCAGGCGTAGAGATGGCCGCACACTGCAGACCTGCCCAGACCGTCGGCGGCGACTACTACGACCTCATCTCAATCAGGCATGGCTCGCTGGACGAAGCAGGACAGGCGCCCGGTGAAAATATCTCTTCCGCCAGCCGCACAACAGCGCACGGCTGCGACCGCCTAGGTATCGCGATTGGTGACATCAGTGGCAAGGGCGTCTCCGCCGCGCTGTTGATGGCAAGCCTTCACGCCAGCCTGCGCGGTCAAGCGCTGAATGGCGCGGGCGATGTGGGTACTAAGATGGCCAATGTCAACCGCCTTCTTTACGAGGCGTCCGACTCCAACCGCTATGCCACGTTCTTCTACGCCGAACTGGACTGCGACTCGCGCACGTTGCACTACGTGAATGGCGGACACAATCCTCCTGCGGTGCTACGCAAAGAAGACGGCGCTTGGCAAGTATTTCGCCTGGGAGACGGTGGCCCCGTCGTCGGGCTGTTTGCCGGCGCAGCCTACAAGCAGCAGATGCTTCAACTACTTCCCGGCGATATTCTGCTGGCCTTTACTGACGGCATCAGCGAAGCCATGAATGCCGCAGAAGGCGAGTGGGGTGAAGACCGGATGATCGCCGAGGCGCAAGCGCACGCGGACCTGAACGCCGCGGAGCTGATGCAACGCTTGTTTCATGCGGCCGACGCCTTTGCCGCTGGCGCGCCGCAGCACGATGACATGACGCTGGTCGTGCTGCGGATCTCAGTTTGAGATTCATCCCGTTGGATCCATCGGACTTGGACTCTACATTTTTGGTACGTCGACCTCCTTCGGTTGCGCCTGCCACGGCCTCAAGGGAGGGTCTTACAAGTCGGCATGTGGTAGTCGGAGCAGCTTTCGGCGGTGGGGATTGTGTGTTTATGATTTATAAGAGACGTGGCTGCTCCCAGGAGAGCAGCCACGTCGCAGTCACTATGCGGCTAATTCACAAAGACAGCATCATTGTGGCGGGGGTGTTGCCGCAGTCTTCTTAGCCCTGCTCGTTGCGGGTGCCTTCCGTGACTGCCCTTTCGTCGCCGATTCGTCTACCGTTTGCGTACCTTCCCCGTTGAAAGTCGCACCCTCAGGAACGAAATGTATCGTCGCGGTCCTGCTGCCATGCGCGCCTTTGCGCACTTCTATGCGCGACGGATCGATTTGTGCTTGGCTCTCCCCAGAGGTGAGATAGTACTTGACGTTCACTGAACGCTGACCGTCGATGTCGCCCACCTTGGCTACTTCCTCTTCCTCTGCATAGCCAACCACGACTACCCTTCCATTTGGTTCGCGCTGCAGTCGCAGGGCAACTTCGTCCAGAATAGCTTTGCATACGTTATCAACGCGTGCCGTCTTTCTGGGGTCATTGAAGTTGCAGGTGCCAACTTCCTGAGATTCAACCACCGTGACCGGCGGGGCCAGGACATTCACCGCGGCCGTACATTGGGCGCTCAGGCCGCGATCGTCCACAACATTTGCGGTCACTGTAATAGGGCTGCCCGCTGCCGCTCCCGCTGTGTTCAGGGTTCCCGTACTGCCGGTGCCGGTGACGCTTCCAGCGGTCGCAGAGTAGGAATAGGTTAATGAGCGTCCGTCAGGACTGCTCGCATTTACGGTTACTATTGCCGACGCTCCCGGCTGTACAGTCGTCGGATCTGCCGAGCAACTCGCTATTGGCGGACGTGGCGCTTTCACAGTGAAACTTGCGCTGCAGGAAGCAGTGTTGTTCGTCCTTTGTTTCTCATCCGTAGCTGTTCCTGTCACGGTATAGCTGCCGGGAGACAGATTGGCGGTATTCAGATTCGCTGTCGTCCCCGTACCCGAAGCCGATCCACCGGTGCTGCTCCAACTATAAGTAACGGTGTGTCTTGGATTGAAGTCCTGGGTGCTGATCGTGGCCGTAACCGGATCTCCGGCCATAATCTCTGTTGGTTGAACGGAGCAACTTGCTGTGGGAGGAATCGGAGGTGCGCCACCAAACGTGAAATTGATTCCTGCGAAATACCGGAAGTTATTCTGGCTTCCCGTATAGCCTGTGCCGTTTACACCGAACCTCGTAAGAAGATAGTCAACCTGCACCGGACGGGCGCTAATATGCCGCGTGAGCTTGAGATCAAGGCCACCGCCGGTCGCGAAAGCAAACGCGTTGTTGTTACTGGAGGCATTTGTTGTTCCATTGGACGCATCATAGAGCGTGGCGTACAGGTTGCTGTGCGCGGCTCCAACTAATACTTCTCCAAACGGTTGAAACACACCCGTGTGTTTCTTGATCTGTGGCCCGAACATATAGGTGAACACATTCCCGTTTACATTGCCGGTGTAACCGAGCTCGTGAAGCTTGGTCGTCAGACTGCTGCTTTGTGTGTATCCCATGAAGTCCGCTTTAACACCCCAATACCGACCGAAGTTGACATTGAATGCGCCGCCGCCGCCAAACAGATTGAAACTCGTGATCTGCGAGAAATCAGGATGGACGTTGACGAAGGAGAAGCCAACCGGCACCTCTATCTTGGGGACATCCTGGCCAAATGCCGCGAACCCAGACATTGCCACGACCGTTAGTAGAAATCCCTTATTCATCACGCCTCCTTGGTTGATGATCCGTAGCTTTCGGGACCGGAGAAGATCACAGGCCCTGGGGTAGTCGACTCTGTTCCCAATAATGGCACTCGATAACTCATCAGGTATAACTTCGCTTGGATGAGATACGGTTTCTAAGTAAGTCTGCAGGGTAGGGATCAGTTTGCCTACTGTCACATGTGTCAGTCATCGATAAAGCCTGGCTAACTGTCCATGGTGACCGCCACTCGCGTTTAGATAGCACTTGATGAAGAAGAGGTCATGGCACTGCGTAAGCTACCCACCCTTGTTTCTGAGAAGCCGAGCCCTGCGCTCATTTTCAGCGCATTTGTGCCGGTACCGGTACGGGTGTCTAGCGTGACTGTCATCTTGCGAGGCGCTTTGGAACATGTACTGAAAGCACGCAGCGGTATCAGGGGCCAACATAAGGAGGTTGAATGGTCAACATTGCAGTGGTCATGCATACGGAGTCGGGACTTTTCAGGAAGAAGTGGGTGCGCAGCAGAAGTCGGTATATCACTCGGGGCTGTTGGATCTTACGGCTCGATTCTCAGTCAACTTGATCGGAGGGCCCGCCCTGCCGGCTCGCGAATTCGTCAGGTGGAAGCAAAAGGTGCTTCTCGGTGCAAGTTTGAAAGTCATCGCGCCGACGGGGCAATACAGTCCCGGTAATAGTCAATTGGGGTATCAACCGCTGGGCCTTCAAACCGGAACTCGGTTATTCCGAACGCTGGGGAAACTGGCTGCTCGACGCCTATGGAGGCGCGTGGTTCTACACAGCCAACCCGGCATACTATGATATTCCGTCTCCCAAGCCGCAAACGAAGAACCCATTGGCTCCTTGGAAGGCCACATCAGCCGCAACTTCGGGCTCGGCACCTGGGCATCGTTGGACGGCAATTTCTGGTGGGGTGGGATAACCAGCCTGAACGGCATACAAAACCTTGCGACCAGACAGACAAGCTCGCGCATCGGAGGCACCGTCGCATGGTGCTTTGCCACGCACCAGTCGCTAAAGTCAGCTACAGCGGTGGCACATATGTTCGCTTCGGTGGCAACTACCACAGTGTACAAGCGGGTTGGCAATATTCGTGGCTTGGATGGCCGAGATATGGTAGCACCGCAAAGTAGCTGCTCCTGCCTCTGCTGAACCTTCTTGGCTGCGTCAGCTGTGAACGGGCCCATAAATTATGTTCCCTTGGCTATCTAACCGTGAGAGTTTCTCAACAATGGAGAAAAGAAAGGCCGTGCTCAGCCCAAATAAAAGCCATCCGTTCAGTGCCTCCATCGCACCCATCAGGTGCCAACGTTGGTCCAGCTGCAGAGTCGCGTGACCGTAGCTTGTGAGTGCGTTCAGGGAGTAAAGCATTGCTGATCGATTGTCATGCAAAGCATCGAGAAATCGATACGCGATAGCCCAAAGACCTGCCTCTACTCCGTGTAGGGCAGTCGCTGACAGGGTCGCGCCACAGACAATCACCCCGAACATGGCATTCTGGTGGCGGCGCAGGATGGTATAGGTGGTAGCACGAAATGCCCATTGCCTTACTACTCCGAGGCAAAAAACATGGATGAGCACTGTCAGCACGATCAGGGGCAATCCCCACGCCCAGTCGGCGCCCCATGTAAGTGACTCCGTAATAAACAAGCTGGACAGGCATGGGGCAATCGTCATTAAAAACCTCAGTCAATTGAGTTCTGCCGATGACGGAGATGGGAGTGCCGTTCTGGTCGGGACGAACCTGCTATCAGGAGCGTCACCTTCATCAAGGCCTCGACAAGGTTTGTAGCGTGCGCAGAGAGTATTCCTCGCTTCAACTCAGTCCACAATTGTCCAGCTTTTATCGGGGTCGAACTCTGTCATTGCGCTTGCGGTTGCCGTCGTTGTGTTCCCCAGATTCTTTTGCAACAGCACGCCATCCTGGTTGATCATAAAGGTCATCACTCCCGAGTTACCATATTCTGCCGGATAGGCAACGAATGCGAATCCATTGATCATTTGCCCGTTGATCGCATACTCTTTCGCGCCGCCCGGAGTATTGCCGGTTTGCCCCTTCAGCATGCGGAAGTAGTAACCGTGGAAAGGTGTGTGCGCATTGGCATTGACGCTATATCCTTCGGCGGTTGCAAACGCTGCCAGCGGCCCGAGCGGGCTCTTGGATTGACCTTCCGGAGACTCCCAGTACAAGCCGTTATGCTTGCCAGGATCGCTGATGAACTTCTGAGCGTATTGTTTCGCTGTCGCGGCATCGTGAAGTTGTGAGAAGTACTCCGCCTGAGCATTCGCTGCTGATTCGCAAACGTCGATGACCGCCAGTTCATTCCGGCCAACGCGGCGATTGAGAATCTCTTCTTTTCCAGCAGCCGTGTCGAAGAACCACTGGCCGCTGTCGTTTTTCTTCAACGGGATTGGGAATGGGAAATTATCGTAGCCGACTAGAAGAATCTGGGAGTCATCCGGCATCCTGCGCCAGCGGTGCATCACCCCATATCCCGCTACAAAAGCTGCGGCGGTGTTCTTGTCCTGCACTGCATCGCCAGATGAGATCACTTCTTTCGAATCCGGGCCCAATATCGCCAGCAGCCTGCTTTGGTCGCCCGACTTTGCTGCTGCCACGAGCGCATTGCCCGCTTCGTCGGGCGTGGCAAAGTTGCCGGTCGATGGTTTGTTCGATTTGCAAGCGGTCAGCGGAAGGACAATTGTCAGCAGCAGTAACCATGCCTTGAGCGGGATCCTACAATGTTTAAGCGACATCGCATCCTCCGAAAGTACGACGGCAAGGCTCCTCATCAACGCCGCTTGCATAAGTTACCCTCACTCTGCAGTCAACTACCTGCGACCGTGCCATCCCCCACCGCCGCCACGGCTTTCCCCGCCGCGAGCACTATCCGACCTGGACTGCCATCCACCTCCGCCCCCACCCCAGGCCGACGATCTGCCGCCTTCTCGCTGTCCCCAGCCATTCGCTGAACTGGAATTAGGCTTCTTGACATCGCTCCAGCTTCCGTCCGTGTTTTTCTGCCAGCCGCTTCCCGTGTTCTTGTAAGCGGTGCCGTTCGCAGCCGCATACTTGTTGCCGTTTGCTGATTGGCCCGCAGCAAAGTTGCCGTTCGCGTTTGTCCCGGCCACACCCCTGCCGCCATTGGAAGTTTGTACCGATCCCACCGAGCCTTGAGCGGTCGTTTGATGCTGGGTGTACGCGGTATTGCCGTCCTTTGAGTAAACTGAGCTTCCATAGTTCCCGTAGGCGTTGGAAGTTTGATGTGTTGCGGCATAGGCCCCGGTGTTCGGGTTATACGCCTGGCCGGCAGCCGTCCTTCCATAGGGCGTTGACACAGATCCACCTCGCGCATAAGTTCCGGTGGATGGATTGTAGGCATTGCCTGCTCGCGCGACGCCGTTCGGGCCATAAGCCGTCGCGCTTGACCCGTAATAGCCGCCGTGCCATGCATTGTTGCCGTAGTACGCGCCGCCCCCGTAGACCACGGCGCCGCCGTGCCAGTTGCAGTTCCAGGAGCTATAGCCCCACCCGCAGCAACTGTTGTTGATCGCCGCACCCAGTGCGATGCCCGCCCCGAAGGCAAGCAGCCCGGTCGTCACCACGGCCGCCGTGCTGTAACCCGGTGTCGTATAGGGAGTGCCATAGACGACCGTGGGATTATATTGCGGAACGTATACCACCTGCGGATTGGTCGGCTGAATCACGATTGTTTGCGGCGACTGCTGCACAACCGTAATCTGCGAGCCCGAATTCAGATTGCCGGCAGCCTTCGCCTGGGCGCGCAGAGTCTGAACCGCCGTCATCACGTCAGCTGACTGATTGTGATATGCCTCACCCAATGAGGAAGTCCAACTGAGGTTCTTCGCCAGGTTGTCCATCACCGAGGGAAACTGCGTAAGTGCCTTCACACTGGGATCCCACGGCTGGCCATCGACGGCCTGCATGAGAGCAGAGCCGGTGAGATTCTTATTCTGCTGCAGCCAGTCGTCAGCGTATGCAACCTGATCCGGAAAAGTCGCAGCGCCAAGAATCTGCGCAACCAGAGCGTCCGGATATAGCGCAATCGGCGCCACTAATTGCTGCAGTTCATTCGCTGATAGAGGCGCGCCTTGTCCCCCATACGATGAAGAAGTTCCGCTTGGCGCTGTTTGTGCTGCTGGAGTCTGCGACCACGCATCGTCCTTCGGCATAGTCGTAAAGACCAGAACGCAACTCAGCAGAGAGACAAGGATCTTCTTCAATCCCGTCAAGATCAGCTTCACCTTGTCTTCGCCGTACGCCTCGAAGGGGTGCGTAACAACATCGCTCCTTCGTGCTCTCTGCAGCAATAAGGAAGTACCCATCGCTCGACTCCTGGACTCGGCAGCAAAAGCATTCGCGGCTTTGCGAGGTGTCACTAAACTACTCGAACTGAACCGTGAACTTCTACTGGCACATGTGACAGTGCATACGGGCCCTTTGGGATAGTGGAGCCTTTTCAAACGTTCACGTGGAGGTTGCTGAACCCCGCATGATCTTCAGTCCGGTCCGGCGTTGCCGGCTGAAACTTGAAACTATGATGTGATCGACTGTGAAATGTACCTGCGTCCTTCCAGCGCATCACGGATAGCAGGGACGAGATCAGTGGCAACGTCGGCTTTGACGACGTATGCAGAAGCGCCGGCGGAGAAAGCGGCCTCAACAAAATCCTGGTCTTTATGAACCGTCAAAAAGACAACCTTGGTTCGACGATTGGAGCGTAACTGGGACACCGCCTGCAGCCCATTGAGAATTGGCATGGATATGTCGATGACAAGCACATCCGGATCGAGGCGCTGCACTTCCGCAATCGCGTCCCGTCCATTGTTTACAGCTCCCACAATATTAAATTCCTCGCCTAGGACGATCCGCACTTGTGCCAGAATCGCTTCATGATCGTCAGCAAGTAACACTCGAAGTTTTTCCATGTTCTCACGCACCGAATAGTCTTGGTCATCCAGAGGGGTAGAGCTACTGTCACATTGGCCAGTAGTCAACTGTAACGGGTTGTTACTGTGATGCAGCTCCAAAATAGTGTTTTTGGACGGTTTACGAGGACCGTGAATTCTGTGATGCCGCATTTGTGTTGGAGCACTGGTCTTCGTAAGGAAATCACGGTTGAATACAGATCTGACCGCGGCGGTCGAGGCTGTGCTTGCTGACAGATTCTTCATCTCGCCCGCTCGTTTGCTGAACAACCTTGGCTTGCTCTGCGCAACAGGTTTCATGCGAACTGTCCCTAGTGACAGTTACGCAGCCGTCTTGTTGCCCATAGCTTTTGACAACAGAAGTACAGCCAGCTGAATGTCGTTGGCACTTCAGGTTTAACTCAGCCACGCTGAGCCCGTTCAGTCGGCAAGAGAAGTGGAGCGACGATGCGATTGATGAAGCTTGAGCGTCTGCCGATCACCTTTGGGGCCATTGATGCTCTGCGTTTATGGATTAGATGTAAATGAAACCATCCAGAAATGTCAGGACATTTCGCGCCATGTTTCTCCTTTCCTGCATGGGAACATGCCTTTGTTTTGTGAAACTGGCCTCAGCCGAGGTCAATCTGCCGATCGAGCAATCCAGCAGTGTGGAATTGCAAGCTCCGCAGGATCCTACTCAACAATCCTTATCAAGTCCATCGACGGAAAAAGCAGAACAGAAATCTGAAGCGGAAGAAGGGAAAAAAGAGAAGAAGAAGAAAATAAAGTCCGATCATGCCGGGTCATTCGTAGTTGCTCCCCTCCCCATCGTGAGCCCGGCACTGGGTGCAGGAATCGTACCTATTCTCGGCTACATCACCCCCATTCCAGCAAAGGATCGGACATTAGAACCATCGGTTGTTGGCGTAGGTGGCTTGATCACCAACGATGGGAGCCGTGGCTTTGGCTTAGGTGCGGATCTCTATCTCGACAAAGCACGCTATGAGCTTGAGTCCGTGTACGCGCACGGAAACCTCAATTACAACCTGTACGGCGAGGGATTCGTGAATGGGAATGCGGGTCTCAAATTGCCCTTGGAACAAAGAGGCCAAATATTCTTCATCAAGCTCCTCCACAGAATTCCTTGGGATTTCTATGTCGGTGGGCGCTTCATCACCGGAAGCTCGTTGATCACGCTCAAGCCAACTTTCGAGAAAATTCCGCCGATCCCGCCAGATATCGGCTTGCATACAGATCTCCGCGCGCTGGGCATGGAGGTGTCGCGTGATTCGCGTCCAAATCGCTTCTATCCTCTAAAGGGTAGTGTGATTGACTTCACGGGCGACTTTTTCGCGCAGGACCTGGGCAGCAAATATTCCTTTCAATCCTACAAATTCACTTTCAATAAATATCTGAGTCTCAGCGATAAGCAGGTCCTCGCTTACAACCTCTATTGGTGCGGAACAGGTGGCTCGCCGCCGTTCTATGGCAATTGCATTTACGGCGCGAACAATATACTTCGCGGCTACACTGCGGGCCGGTACCTGGATCGCTATATGTTGGCCACCCAGCTCGAGTATCGGCTCGTTCTGCCATGGAAGTTCGGCCTGGTTGGCTTTGGAGGGATCGGCGCAGTCGCTCCCGGCTCAGATCAGTTTTTTCGAGCGAACCATCTGCTCCCCGGAGGAGGAACAGGCATCCGCTACATGTTGAGCAAGAAGTATCATGTCAATCTGCGGACAGATTTTGCATGGGGTAAAGACAATTTCACATGGGGCGTTGGCGTAGGCGAAGCTTTCTAGTTCGGCCTTGCGACCGTTGGCCCATCTGATTGGTTGCCGTGATCCCTTCGCCCAAATAGGAGAACCCACATCTCCCTGCGGCCCATCACTCGTGCAATCTCTCTGAATCCAAAGAACGGCAACAGCAGCACGAAGCACATGACGCCCACCGCCAGCAAGCCCTTAGGATTCCACCCAAGCATCGGTGGAATGCTGTTTCGAATGGTATCTCCACGCCAGGCGCCCACCACCACGCTTTCAATGATGTGAAAGGAGATGAGTAAAACGGTGAAGACGAAACACTTATGGAGGATCGGGTAGATGAGCGGCTTGCCACCAAACCGCGTGCCTAAGTGAAGGTGCTCACCAATCAGGAGGACCTTTGCGAAAACGAACGCATTGACAATCGCAAAGGCATGCTCCTGATAATCCAAATGGCGCTGCGAAAGGACGAGACTTGTATGGAGCGACAGAAGCCCAAACACGATCCACAGGTAAAGGAAGATTACGATGAAGCGCTTGAATTCTTTAGAGGCTCTCTCTTTTAAGTCGCGCCGACGCGGAATTGAAAGGCCTTCATCCACCATGTCAGAATTCCTCGATTAGGTTAAGAGTGTATCCAAAGAAGATTGCGAGTCAATAAAGGCGACCTCTCGCTGTAAGTGAGCGATCCATCACACTGCCGTCTATATTCTTCTGCCTTATGCTGTCACGTTTGACAGTTGCTCGTTGCAAGTACCGAGTCCAGCATCTCTACTATGAACACTCGCCTGTGATAGCAGCAGCCACCTCGCATTCAACGCTTGTGCGTATTCGGCAGTACTCGAAAACTAAGACGAATAAAAGGAAGACAAAATGAAGGCGATTACCGTTAGACCGATGACTCCTGGAAGTGCCCAGTTCGAGGACATTCCCGAACCCGATGAGCGCGAGGGCGCCGTGCTCGTCGAAGCGATCGCTGTTGGAGTGTGCGGAACGGATGTCGAGATCGTGGAAGGAAAGTATGGCTGGGCTCCTCCCGGCAAAACGAGTCTCGTGCTTGGTCATGAGTCGCTTGGTCGAGTTATCGATCCCGGCACGTCGACCGCGCTGAAGAAGGGCGACCATGTGGTCGGCATCGTACGCCGCCCTGATCCCGTGCCCTGTCCCAACTGCGCGGTCGGGGAGTGGGACATGTGTCGCAATGGCCAGTACACCGAACGCGGCATTAAAGAGATCAACGGCTTCATGTCAGAGCGCTGGCGGATCGAGCCCGATTACGCAATGAAGGTTGACAGTTCTCTCGGAGTACTCGGTGTTCTATTGGAACCTACGACAGTCGTAGCAAAGGCGTGGGAACAGGTCGTTGCAGTCGGCCAGCGCTCCTTCTGGGAACCAAGGACCGTGTTGATAACAGGCGCAGGACCAATCGGCCTCTTGGCCGCGCTGATCGGCAAACAGCGCGGTCTTGACGTCCACGTAATAGACATTGCGGAATCCGGTCCGAAGCCCCAGCTGGTACGCGCGCTTGGAGCAAGCTATCACACCGGCACGATTGCGGACCTTGGCTTCGAGATGGATGTCATCATCGAGTGCACCGGCGTGGGAAAGGTAGTCAAGGATTGTATCGGAGCGATTGCCTCCGGTGGAGTCATCTGCCTCACGGGTGTTGGCAGTGGTGGCATCATCAGCGACCTGCGCGTCGCCGATGTGGCAGCTCAGGTGGTACTGCGCAACAATGTCGTCGTGGGAAGCGTGAACGCTAACAAGCGGCACTGGTACAAAGCTGGAGAAGCACTGGGGCGCGCAGACCGCTCATGGCTCGTGCAACTCGTAACGCGATGCGAACGTCCGGCAGACTTTGCCAAGGCCTTAACGCGAACCGCAGAAGACATCAAAGTCATCGTTCAGTTCGCGGAGGCCTAAGATGAAGTAGTTGAGTGGTCATGACCGGGAGACGGGGTCGCACCTACTGGCTTAGCTGCGCCAGGGCGGCGCGCAAGGGTGCATCTGAAACCCTGATCAATCCGCTCAGAGGATGATACATCTCAAGAATCAGGAGAATCGCACCGCAAACTGCGACTGCGGCCAGGAACAGACCGGCGATCACAATGAGGTTTCGGGGAGCAAAGATCGCGAAACTCAGGAAGAGGACAATCAGCCAGAGGATCAGCATGGAAAGCAACAGAGTCGGTACAGGAACGGTGTTTTGTTCAAACATCAGCCAGCGGGTCTGGCCGATTTGAAATGCCAGACCAAAGGCTTGTACCTTCAGTGAGCGTTGGTTGTCGTCCTTGGGGGAAAGCCCTTGGATCTTGTCGATCACGCCTTCCCCTAGTCGAGTTCCCGACCTGATCTGGCCGTAGACTTTGTTGGACCGCTCCGATGATTCTGTGGATACCAGCAGGTTATCCAGAACAGCGCGCAGAGCGGCGCGCGCTTCCGTTGTTTCTGGTCCATAATGCGCCAGGACACGGTCAAGCATGACAGCGTTTGCGGCAAGCTGAATTACTTCGTTGCTTTGCGTGTCATAGAAACTCTTGGATGAAGAAATTAGAAGTCCCAGCACCACTGCCACCGTCGTCGCCACGAGGCCCATCCCGAGTCGCACGATATCCTTGGACTCCGAACTCTGGTGGTGAACCAGCAGCATCGGGGAGACCAACATGCCGAGCAGTGCGCCACCGAAGACGCACGCGAGCACGACCAAACTTATAGAGAGTGGGCTCATGTCGATCGTTGCTGAACCTGCATTCAACTCCACCGCGTGCAGTTAGGTCAGCGAGGCGTCTCCCTTGTCGAATTTGCAAGCGATCCTTATGGCTCGCGCAACTTGTAATGCGATGCGAACGTCCGGCAGACTTTGCCAAGGCCTTAACGCGAACCGCAGAAGACATCAAAGTCATCGTTCAGTTCGCGGAGGCCTGAAAATAAAGTCGCAGAATCCGAATCTAATTATTGACCGCCTTGGCAGTAGCCTTACCGGCGTCCTTCACTCCGACGGCTGTTTTCTCGCCGGCCTTCTCGGTGTACTTCACTGAAATTTTGCTGCCTTCCTTAATGCCTTCGCCAATATCCTTGCCGCCTTCCACGGTGGTCTTGTCCGTCCACTTGATTGTGTGTTCTGTCCCGTCGCCGGTCTTGACCACCATCGTCTTTGTATCTTTGTCGAGGTGTTTGACCGTGCCCTTCACGATATGAAAGACATCATCCTGGGCGGATACTCTTGGGCAGAGACTGATAGTTAGTAGAAAAGCAAAGGCAACCATCAACGCTACTCTGTACTTTGATCGAAGCGACATGTGAAAATCTCCCTTCATGTTTGACCTCAGTGATTATTTCGCCTGTCATTATGTCATTAATAAAAGAAATGGGCGATAGGAGCCGTCAACAGCAAATAGAAGTAGGCTTGCAGAGGCCAAAGCTGCAAGCCTATCCCCAATGATATTGTTGCAATCTAAGATGCCCCTTCTGCCAGCCCCTTGTTTACGAGAACCTTAACATCGACACATTGATTGATATCGCGCCCAAGGGAAGTGTCATTGCTCGCAACGGGATGACTGGCACCGTATCCGGCGGGCACCAGAATGCGCCGCATCGGTACGTTCGCTGTATTGCGAAGGTAGTCCGTTACCGCAGCCGCCCGTTCGTCACTGAGACGTTCATTCTCCGACTTGGTTCCGGTGCTGGAAGCATAGCCCGCGATCTCTATCATGTAGCCCGGAATGGCGGCTGCATCTCTCGCCAATTTATCCAACGCCTGTTTATCGCTATCAGATATGGCGGCCTTTCCGGTATCAAAGAATAGCCCCGCCTCTTCCACCGTCTTGTAGTCGCCGAGGTCCGAGACGCGTTGGTTGACCATCTCAACCGCCTGAGCATCCGTGATTGCAGCTGCGCCGGCCGCGCCAGCCATCTGGCCCGCCTGGTTGGCCGACTGCTGCGCCTGGTCTGCAGAAGATTGTGCCTGTCCGGCAGAAGCCACGCCCTGATTTGCGGTTGACTGTGCCCTCGCCGCTGCTGCCTGGTTCAGCTGAATCTGCCTTTCCTCAGCAACTTCGACGGCAAACGTGTCTGGATCGAAGACGATCTTCTTGGCATCAAGTTGCCCCTTGGCATTACCGACGCCTTCCGCATCAATCGTGAGTCCCGGTACCATGGCGGTAATATCCGTGTCCTTGCGGCGGAGCCGGAAATCTTTCTTCCGCTCAATCTTTGTGTCATCAGAGAGGTTGATGACGGCAAGGTCGCCCTTCTTCTCCTGAATTGTCACCAGATCTCCGCTGCGCGACTGAATCACACCAGAGACCTTACCCTTCTTATCAGCTTCAAACTTCTGTTGCGCTACTGCTCCACGAATGAATCCGCCCAGCAGAACAGCGCAAACGGCATAACTCAGTATTTTTAACTTAGGATTTCCAGCCCTCGGCTTCATACGACATTCTCATTTCATACTCTTACCGCGATAGCATCGGTTGCATCCCGATCGACAGCAGGACTCGAAGAGACAGGGCTCTCAGGCCCGCAGCCTCTTCGTTCACTAGCTACTTCACTACGGAAAGAAAGTGGTGGAAACTGTCACTTGCGGCAGTCGCAGATGATTTTTTAAGAGATCTGAATCTGGAGAAGGTAGGAGGTATGAAGGGATTAAGCGAGGGCCTACTGATTACGGCGGGGAAATGACGGAGTGCTTGATGGCGTAATGCACCAGCTCCGAATTTGTTTTGATTCCCAATTCCTCCATGATCTTGTACTTATGAAAACGCACTGTCCTGCGCGATATCTGGAGAGTGTAGGCAATCTCTTTCATCGATTGGCCCTCCGCAAGCATCTGCAGCACCTCCCGCTGCCGGTCAGTGAGCACCTTGGGGCGATTGAGCGACCTTGGATCGCGGATGAACATCTCCTCCATCGCATGGCTTATTTGCGGCGTGACATAGGAAGTTCCGCGCATTACGTTATGGACGGCCTGCAGAAGTTCCTCTCCTGGTGAATTCTTCAGCAGGTAACCGGAGGCTCCGATTCGGAACGCTTCGCTCGCAATTTCCGCATCGGGATTCATCGTGAGGAAGATGAGTTTCACTCGAGGCATCAACTTCTTCAGCTCTCGCCCTGCGTCGAGCCCATTCAACAACGGCATTCCCACATCCACGAGCGCGAGATCGGGCTTCATCTCAACCGCTGTTTTGATCAAAGCGCGGCCATCCTGAACGCACCCGATCACTTCAAATTCAGGCTCAAGCAGTTTCTGGAGTCCGGCACAAAACATCGTATGATCGTCTGCCAGCAAAATAGATGTTCGTCTCATAGCATCCCCGTCACACCTGCAATCTCTCTCGATAGGTAGCCTTCTGGCGCCGAGCCGTTCTCAACGGCAAAGGGCACTACAACAAGAACAGCTGTTCCTCTTCCAGGCTGCGATTCAAGCGAGAAAATGCCGTGCACCAGATGCACCCGTTCCTGCATGCTCACCAATCCCAGGCCGCGATTTGTTCGCACCTCTTCAACGTCAAAGCCAACGCCCGCATCGCGCACAAGCAGTCGGATCTCCTCCGTCATGCCGCTGATCTCCACAGAGAACTCACTCACGCCGCTGTATTTCAGCGCGTTATGCAAGGCTTCCTGCGCAACTCGGAAGAGACATAACGAAACATCTTTGTGTAAATTCCCCGGCACATTCCGGTCCGTGAACGCGATGCTCACTTCATGTTGTTTCGAGAACTCGCTGCAGAACCCCCTGATAGCAGCGACAATGCCCAGGTAGTCGAGTTTCGAAGAGTGCAATTGGTGCGACAGCGATTGCACATCGCCTGCAATCTCCGAACAGTGTTTCCGAATTTCTTCCAGACGCTCCTTCGCAGCCATGGCTGGGGCATTTGAACTGCGATTCGCTTGCTCAATCTCCATCGACAGCAGCGCCAGCCTCTGGCAGATGTCGTCATGCAGATCTCTTGCGATGCGGCTGCGTTCTTTCTCCTGTGCTTCGATCAGCTGACCGCTTATCTTTTCCAGAGCCTGCTGGGCAAGCTTCTGCTCGGTTACATCCATCGCCGATCCGATAAACCCGGCAAACGATCCATCCCCGTTCACCCGTGGAGCTGCAACATCAAACATCCATCGATAGACGCCATCGCTGCGGCGCAGCCGATACGCCTTCGAGAACGGCTTGTGATCCTTCAATGCCTGCCAGAGGATATCCAGAATGTCCTTTACATCGTCCGGATGGACGTATGCGATCCACGAATCGCCATACCCCGCTTTCGGGTCTGGTCCGGTAAACGCAAGTCGGCGCTCGTTCAGATAGGTGATCTTGCCGTGCCGGTCACACATCCAGACCAATGAAGGCGTACTATCGGCCATCACGCGGAAGCGTTCTTCGGCTTCGCGCATAACGGCTTCCGCTTTCCGCCTTCGTGCCCGTTGCCACAGCAAACCAACTATCAAGAGCGCGAGAGCGGCGATCAATACGATAACGACAATCAGAACCTGTCGATGTTGTTCCCACAACGAGGGTGGCCGATACAGGATCAGGCTGCCCACCGGAAGCGCAGACTCCGGAATATGCCACCGCTGCAACGCCCGCCAATCCACCTGGACCTGAACGTCAGAGTTGTGCACAACGGGAATATTCTCCGGCGGCTCACCCATCAGAACCCGCGCTGCCAGTTCGCCGGTCTCTACGATTCCTTTTTGGGCGTATTCGTATGCCCCACCAATGCAGCCATGATTCAGACAGAGCCCTGACCATGCGGAATACGTTGGCAGGCGCTGTGCAACTGCATCGAGGACATCGTAGGCACTGACCGCCAACTGATTTGCTTCTGCTTGCCCAAGCTGAAACAGGACGATGGTATGCGAGGGCAGCGCAGCAACTTTCTCGAGCATCTCGGCGCTTGCGGGTCCTGTAATGTCGATCTCCATCACCTTATCCTGATGACGAAGAAGTTCGGAATGCGCAACTGCCAGCCAATACTTCCCTAGCGCACTCGGGCCGCCGCCGATGACTGCGACAGCATTTGCATCCGGATCAAGGTGAAGCGCCAGATCGATCGTTTCACGCATCCCGACAGGAACTGTCAGACCGGTCACATTCGGCCAAATCATTTGCCCTTCCAACTCACTTGCAGCGATCGCCGTGAAGACAATCGGCGTGGCCGGAAACATCTTGTCGCGGTATTGCACTGCAAAGTCAAGCGCGGGACGCGAATTTGCAATTACGAGGTCTATCTTCATCCCGGCATAGGCACTCCTGAGCGTTTCAGCCAGGCTGGCGCGATACGATTCCTCCTCATCCCGCCGGTTTTCTAGCGACGCGGTATAGAAGTCAACTCGTTCCGGAACGTGAGCCCGCACCGTGGATTCCAGCAAGATTAGATTGTCATTGGTACGAGGAGCAACGGTGTAGAGAACGAGCACGTTCTTCGCATTCAGCTGTCCCGCGGCCTTGGGACCGGCCAGCACCCAGAACAGAATGCCAAGGGCACTAATCCACGCACAGGCGGTAGGCGCTCGAACGCCAAACCGCCGAAAGGTATCGAACAACTTTTTGCCTCGAATGGTCCCCATTAGCCCTCTTAAGCGTCAGTGGGGTTGCCGCAATAACTGCGCCAGTCCAGCTTCTTGTTTTGCTATTGGGGCCCGGGCCAGTCTGGAAATAGCCTGAATACTCTACAAAACTGCCGCAGCTAAAAGAACGTCAAATGAAATGCAACAGGATTGTAGCGCTTCTCGGATGCAGTTAGTAGTAGTTTCCTGCTCGCCGCTGTTTCGTTTGTAGCTAAAATCCGCACACAATGGGTGAAAACCACCTTAAGATTGCCGTTATGCCATAGGCTTTAAAGGGAGTCCTGGTTTTCTGACGAAAGTACGTCCAATCCCGATCGGCTGAAATTCTTGTCAACCCCCTTGAGGCAAACAAATCTTCCAACCCACACATTCCAAACAGAAAAAACCGAAGCCACGTTGGCGTACTATTTCCGCCTGAATTGCTAAACTAGAAGTAGAGAAAAAAGCCCGCCGCGACCCGGCGGGCTTTTGTGTTTTAGGGAAGATAGGCGAGGGCTTTAGCTTCCGAGGTAGAAACGCATGGGATGAACCTGGATGAGCGCGCACGCAGCCGCCAATCGTAACCACCAGCAAAAAGAAGAATTTACAAAAGCATAGGGGGAGTAAACCCAAATGTACAACGAGTGCCGACACATCTTCACCAGCGGACGCACAGTCGCCCGCGCTCAAGGCTGAGGACTTCTGTTACTTCCACCACAAGTCCCGCCGTCGTCCATTACCCCAGAACCAGCCCTACGAGCCCTAAACCGAACCCAGGGAAATCGCCCTCAACCTGTCGCCACTCGAAGACGCCGACGCCATCCAACTCGCTATCTCCGACGTTGTCCTGGCACTAGCCGCCAACCGCATTGATACGCGCCGCGCCCGGATCCTCATCTACGGCCTGCAAGTAGCCTCGCAGAACAACCGCCACCGCGCCGCCATGGCAGCGAAAGAAGCCCTCGAGCAGACAGTCCGCGAAGCCCACGAACACGAAGACGGAACGCTCATCGGCCCAACCCAGCAGACCCCGGATCCCGAGGAAGTCGCAGTCAGAAAGCGTCCCCCCAGCCTCGGTGAAGTCCTGCTCCGCGAGGCGGAAGAGCTGCGGGCAAACAAAGCCGAAGAAGAGGCCAGGCAAAAGGCGGAAGCAGAAGAAGCCGTCCAGTCACCCGAGCAAACAAAGGCTTTCCTGCTCCCAAACGTCCACGCAGTTGCAGATTCGGGTCATCAAATCGCTACTCGATCACGACAAGTTCTGCCGTGCTGTTTCCGCACATCCCGTAAATCGCTCCCGAAAGGCAGGCCCCAACGGAGTACTTGTAGCAGCCCGGAGTCTTGGCCACCAGAGTCACGGACTTGTCCGAACCACCGATAATGTCGTCAATAGCGAACGGTGTCTTCGGCCCCATGTCAACGATGAAGCCCTGATGTTTCGTGTCGCTCTTCCAGACCACCGCCGTACCCGCCTTCACGCAGAAGGTTGAGTTTCCCTTTGCGTCCTGGATGCTGGGAGTCGCCGAAGCGGAGTCCGCAGTGCGCTTGACATCAACAGAGCAGGGCTCCGAAGCCGATCCGCACGTATTGTTTGCCGTGCAAACCGATGCGGGATTCGGCTCCGAGCAGGCATACTTGTTGCTCTTGTTCTGTGCCTGCGCCATGACGAGCGGGAATACCAGCAAAATACCCGTAGCAATGGGTCGATAGATCCTCATAACTTACCTCGCTTGGGTAGTAAAAACTACTCCGGCTGTTAACAGCGATTGAAACTCGGTTCCAGTGCAAGCGGGATGTTAGTTGACCCCGGCCGTGCCTTTCCAATCGATAACGTCAACCAGCTTCCAGGGGTTCTGATTGAGGTCCAATTGCAACTTACCTTCTTTGTCAAGGATTAGCTGCGCTTCGGGATAGAGGACTCCAGTGCTCTTGCTCTTGTCGGAATCATTGATGTCAAGCTCGCCGGCGGTGAGATTGAAGGACTGCGATTGAGTGTCGAAGAAGGCTTCTCCAAAGCGGATCTGACGGTTCGTAACAAAGACGATCTTCCTGCCAGTTGGTGTCGGAGTCATCCTGATGTAAGCGCAGTCGTAACCCAGCGTGCCGGTGATCTCCACGTGGCCTACCGCCCTCATTCTCTGCAGTGCATTTACCAGTCCCTGATTCTGGGCTTTCTCGAAGGCCTGCAATAAAGTTACCCGATCCGCAGGGGTCGAAAATTCATAGATATTCAACGTCACGCCTATATTCTGGCCCATTTGAGTGCCCGTGCCGAAGGCCTGGGCTTCGATCGTTTCATACTTGTCTCTCGAAAACGCCGGCCTGTTCCCAACCAGCAGGAAAGCCAGCAGCACTGTGCTTATCACGGCGAATTTTGTAATTCTTCTTCGTGCATGCATACTCTCACTCCTTAGATATCCACTTCGCGACCCTAGGCCCTGAGGAGCCAACCGTATATCGTCACCGCACGCACATCAACTGGCACAAGTGTCAGTCACAACAAGCGATACTGAGCAGCCGTACGTGGTGACCGGCTGTAATCGTGGTCATGTGCGGCTGAAGGAAGAGCGAAGCTTGGCTGCGGACAAGCGAGGCAATAGTCGCTTGGGTGCACGAACAGATGACTCAATATTCTTGCTGTGTGTTGAACAGGTGTGACGTCGAACGCTGTCATAGCATGCGCACGCATTCTACCGGCCGATGGATTTCCTCTCTGCATCTCGCTCGGTATGCTTGCACCCTGAATCTTCTGGTAATCGCTGTTCTGGATTGCGATCGTCAGCTTTTTGCTGACACCGTCGATCGTTTCAGAAGACACATGATTCGGTCCGTCCGGGATAGCGCTGAATTGAACGGTCACGTTAACCGCATCCTTGGGGTCATCTAAGTAGCTCGCAATGGATAAGCTCGCAAGATTCTTCTGTGCCTTGTCCACAACCAGAGTCACGCTGTCGCCCTGCTTCAGGTAGTTAGAAATAACGAGCTTGTATTGTCCCGGCGTACCCGCTTCCGGGCTCAATGCAATGTTGCCTTTCTGACGGGCTTGTTCGATCGCGTCTTTATCTGGAGGAACATATTGCTGTATCAATGCCTTGATCTGGTCGGCGTAGTCTTCGTATTCCTCCTTCTTTTTTGCGACTACGTGTTCCTTGAGCCGCCCTCCTCTTCCTCCACTTTGCGCCGCAGGCTGGGCTGGGGGATCAAGCGAGGCCTTCTGCGGTTTACCGTCAGGACCGAGACGCACTTGGAAGTGTTCCTGCTTTTTCTGCTCGCCCTTGAGGCTGATGGTGACTTGCTCATTCCAGGTATATTGCGCAAGAGCCTGCTTATTCTTTGCCATTGCTTCTTTGAGATCGGCAACCTTCTGTTGCATCTCCGGACCCTGAGCGTTAACAAAGCCAGGAAGCGCAGAGCCGACGGCAAGAAAACACCAGATCAAGGAAATGTTGAGCCCTTGCGATGATTTGTTAGTCATAAGAGGTCTCTCCTCTGATTTGTCCCAGGCTTCGTCCTGCTACTGTTTAGGTGGATAGTTCTTCAATAACTTCGCCATGGCATTGTTTAGGTTCTTCTGATTCTTCTCTTGGTTTGAGCTGGGGTTGAGTGTCTTGGTCGCACGTCCGGTCCAGACGAGCTGTTTCGTGGACGGATCATACATATCCACAACGAGAGTCCCAACATCAATGGTTGAGCTGGTGGCACTAGCCATCCCGCCTCCAAAACGCCATCCACCACCCATGCCGTAGGCGTTCCACTGCTTTTGCTGATCTACTGACGTCTGATAGGCGACATAGAGATCGGCCTTGTCACTATCCGTCGAGGTCAGACCTTTGGCCGACAACTGAGAGTTGATGGCATCCTTGATTTGCGTATCCACAATCTGATTCGGATAAGTTGCGTTTGGGACTACCACCCACTTATAGGTGTGAAATTTCGAAAAGTCCGTTCCCGGCATGAAGTTGTATTTGACGTCCTGCGCAGCAACGCTCCCTGCCATGAGCAATAAGCAAGCTGCGAAAACAGCAGAGTGAATGATCTTGTTACTTTGTCCGGTGTGCATATCTACCTCCCGCAATAGAAGAATAGGGTGCGTCTCGCGAACTGAAAACTGTCTGAAGCGACAGTTTTCACCTGCCGCTTCAGACAGTCTTGTTCAGCCTCGTTTTCTCATAGAAGCGGGACTTTCCGGAGGTTGGTGAACGTCGATTTTGCTTGTCAACAGACGCGCACAAGCTTGGCCTACCCTCCCGATTTATCGGAGTTCCCGACCTGGCAGAGAGGCTCTAGCCCGGATTGGATTTGGCTGCCGCGATATGTCTCTACTATTCAAGCGGCGCAGGGGTGTCTTCTATCTAGGGAGCCGATGGCAGGGTGAGTGGAATGTTGCGCCACGCCCGCCGTCGTTGGCCCAGATCCGGCCGCCATGCGATTCGACGATCGACTTGCTGATTGCCCAGGCTACCATCGCGAGCTTATTGTTGCCAGCCGCCGCCCAGCGCATTGTAAAGCTGCACCAGGGCCAACCGCTCACCGAGCTGCGCCTGCGCGAGAGCGATTTGAGCATTGAAGTAGCGTGTGTCACTGTCCAGAACTTCAAGGTAGCTTGTGACACCTCCGCTATATTGAAGATTCGCCAGCCGAACAGCGTCTTGTGCCGCCCCAGTAAGCAATTCCTGTTGCGCGCGGTACTCCTGATCTTTCCGGTACCCGACCAGCGAGTCTGAAACGTCCCGAAACGCTTGCTGAATAGATTGCTGATAGAAGAGTACGGCTTCCTGCTGTTGCGCCTCAGTCAACTTCACATTGGAACGGATCTTTCCCGCGGTAAAGATAGGCTGTGCCAACTGGGCGCCAAAGGTCCATAAGCCCGCTGGCTCAGTAAACAAGTTCGTAAGCGCTGTGCTCTGATAGCCGGCGAGCGCTGTCAGGCTGATGTCAGGGAAATACGCCGCCTTCGCTACTCCGATCTGCGCATTGGCCGCAACCAATTGTTGCTCGGCTGACTGCAGGTCGGGGCGCCGCTCGAGCAAAGAGGAAGGCAGGCCTGCAGGAACGGTCGGCGGAAAACGATTCCAAATCAGAGGCTTTCCACGCGTGATTGGCTCCGGATTCTCGCCCAAAAGAATACTAATGAGATTCTCTTGCTGCTCAATGCCCCGCTCCAGGTTAGGAATGTTCGCTGTTGCCGCATAAACCAGCTGCTCCGACTGGCGAACATCTAGCATCGAGACCGTGCCTCCTGTTTCGCGTATCTCCACTAGTCGCAACGACTCTTTGCGGGATGCGAGCGTTCGCCGCGAGATTTCCATCTCGGCATCCAGTTCCAGTAATTGAAAGTATGCGGAAGCCACGTTACTGATTAGGCTCCAGATCACGGCCTTTTTGCCCCACTGTGTAGCGAGAAGGCTAGCGCGTGCGGACTCTGTTGCCCTGCGATACTTCCCCCAGAAATCCAGTTCCCACGACAGCGAAAGATTCACCAGATTTGAGCTGGTATTTGTCTCCGATAATAGCTTCGTCCTAGGAATACGCGTGTTGGAAGCCGCCGCGCCGCCATAGACGGCCGGAAATTGATCGGCACGGGTAATGCCAAGAACGGCCTGCGCCTGCAATACACGTGACGCCGCGATGCGCACGTCATAGTTCTGAACGATTGCTTTGCGAATCAACGCTTGTAGCTGCTGGTCGTCGAAGACTGTCCACCATTTGCTATCGGCGAATGACGCTGTGGTTTGCGGGGGTGCATCTGGCGCCAGTCCTCGATAAGCATCTGGAACATTAATCGCTGGACGCTTGTAGTTCGGTCCGACAGTGCAACCGGTCAACAGCAGCAACGCGATTGCACCCCCCCAATGCCTGCGGCTCATGGCTGATCTCCCTCCGCGGGCGAGAGGGGCGGCATCGAAGCAGCCGGCGATTCCTTCTTCTTCCCTAGTTGTCCGAGCCGCTCAACGACGACGAAAAAGACGGGAACGAAGAAGATCGCGATGACCGTAGATGCGAGCATACCCCCGATGACCGCTGTTCCTAGTACTTGGCGCGAAATAGAGCCGGCGCCGGATGCCAGATACAACGGCACACAACCCAGAATGAAGGCAAATGCGGTCATCAAGATGGGCCGCAGCCTGAGACGGGCGCCGGAAAGGGACGCGTCGATGAGGGACTTACCACTCTCGTATTCGAGCTTGGCAAATTCCACAATGAGGATGGCATTCTTGGCCGAGAGCCCAATCAGCATCACCAACCCAATTTGGGCATATACATTGTTTTCGAGGTGCCGGGAGAAGAGTGCGAAAAACGCGCCGAATACAGCAATAGGCACGCCCAGCAACACACTGAAAGGCAGCGTCCAGCTCTCGTATTGCGCAGCCATGATGAGAAAGACAACAAAGAAAGCGAGGCCAAAAATGACGCTCGGTGAAACGCCTTGCGCGGCCTTTTGCTCCTGGTAGGACATACCTGCATAGTCGAAGCCCATCTGGCTCGGCATCGTTTTATGAAACACGTCCTCCAACGCCGCCATCACCTGTCCGGAACTATAGCCTGGCGCGGCCGAAGCATTGATCTGCACACAGTTGAACAGGTTGTAGCGCATGAGAAATTCAGGGCCAAGGCGCGGGTATGTTGAGGTCAGAGTACTCAGAGGCACCATATCGCCTGATGCATTCCTCACGTAGAACTTTCCGAGGTTCTCTGCGCTGGTCCGGAAGTCGCCATCAGCCTGAACATAGACTTGCCATTGCAGGCCAAAGCGGTTGAAGAAGTTAACCAGTGAACCGCCCATGAACGTTTGGACCGTCTGGTACAGATCGTTCAATTGGATCTGTTGCGTCATCGCTTTGGCGTTGTCCACTTTGACTCCAACCTGAGGAACGTTGAGCAGGGCCGTCGTCAAAACTCCCGCCAGTTCCGGACGCTTACGTGCCTCCTCCCAAAATATCCGCGCATTTTTTGCGAGGAGCTCAATGTTGCCGCCAGACCTATCTTCCAGAATGAAAGTCGCGCCTCCCGAGGTACCTACGCCCGGGATCGCTGGTGGCGGAAACGAGAAGGCAATTCCCGACGGATCTCTTGAGAGCGCTGCTTGTAGGTGACGCTTAATCCCTTCGTAACTCGTCTCGGGTGTCTTGCGCTCTTCCCACGGCTTCAACGAGATGAAGAAGAAGGAGCTATATGTGGCGTTGACCCCGCTCAAAAGGCTGTATCCGACGACAGTGCTCACGTACTGCACGCCGGGGGTGTCCATGATGATCTTTTCGACTTCTCGCGCAGCCTCAGATGAACGCTGGAGAGAAGCCGCATTGAACAATTGCAGGCCGCCAAACAGGTATCCCTGGTCCTCATCCGGAAGGAAGCTCTGCGGAATCTTCTTGCCGAAGAAACCGGCGCCAAATATGAGCACTCCAAGCAGGAGAAAAGCTAGGACGGACTTGTGGATCAGGTGCCTGCACACGTTGACATACCCGTCAGTAGCACGTCCAAAGGCTTTATTAAACCAGCGGAAGAAAGCGCCAAGCGGTCCTCGAGCCTCCTTTTTTGGTCGCAGCAGCAAGGCGGAAAGCGCGGGACTGAGTGTGAGGGCGTTGAACGCAGAGAAGAGTACTGAAATCGCGATCGTGACTGCGAATTGCTTATAAAGCTGCCCTGTAATACCGGGAACGAACGCAGTGGGAATAAACACTGCGGACAAAATAAGTCCGATAGCAATGACTGGACCCGAAACCTCTTCCATCGCCTTGATGGCGGCATCATGGGGCGTCAATCCATGCTCAATATGGTGTTCCACTGCCTCCACCACGACGATCGCATCATCCACAACCAGCCCAATCGCTAGGACAAGTCCGAAAAGCGACAATGTATTGATGGAAAACCCGAGCAGCGGGAAGACCATGAATGTGCCGATCAGAGAGACGGGAACGGCAAGCAGCGGAATCAGCGTTGCTCTCCACCCCTGGAGGAAGATGTACACGACAAGGATGACCAGAAGCAGTGCTTCGACGAGCGTCTTGTAAATTTCGTGGATACCGGCACTCACAGCGAGTGTCGTATCGAGTGCTACTGTGTAATCCAGGCCTTCCGGAAACCGGCGGCTCGCCTCGTTCATCATTTTCAGGACAGAGTTCCGCGTCTGCAGCGCATTGCTGCCGGGAGTCAGGTAAAGCGCAACCAGTGCTGCCGGCTGCGAAGGCTTACCTTCTCCTCCTATGCCCATCCGCGCGAGAAATGAATAATATTGGGATCCGAGTTCTACTCGTGCCACGTCTTTAAGGCGCAGGATCGACCCGTCGGGCTGAGCACGAACCACAATCTCACCAAACTCCTCCGCAGTCGGTAAGCGACCAGGAGCTCGCACGTTATAGGTGAATTGCTGACCCTGAGGGACAGGCTCGCCTCCAATCTGGCCTGCCGGATTGACCTTGTTTTGCGCCTTCACTGCGTTTGAGATGTCGCTCACGGTTACACCCAGACTCGCCAGCCGATTAGGGTTCACCCAGATGCGCATGGCATAAGGACCGGCGCCGAAGATCTGGACTTGGCCAACCCCCGCAATCCGAGTCAGCGCATACTGCAGATTGATGGTGGCGTAGTTGGCCAGGAAAATGCTGTCGTACGTACCGTTGGACGAGTAGAGATTGAGCAGCATGAATGGCGCGGTCGTCCCCGGTTGAACGATCACACCCTGCTGAGTCACCTCGGTCGGCAGTTGCGAGTTGGCCTGCCCACTCCGCATCTGGGCCAGAATCTGATCAGTGTTGACATCGGTTCCCAACTGGTAATCGACATAAAGGCTCATTCCGCCGCCAGAGCTGGCGCTCAGCGAATACATGTAATTCATGCCGCTGACGCCCGACATCTGCTGCTCGATGGGTGTCGCCACCGACTCGGCAATCGTCTGGGCGTCCGCGCCGGGATAGGTAGCCTTCACCTGAATCATCGGGTCAGCGATGTCGGGGAACTGTGATATGGGGAGCTCGACAGTCGCGATCACGCCGACCAGCACCATCAAGATTGCGATAACCATCGCGACGATCGGTCGATTGATGAAGAATTTCGACATGGTCAGTTGCCTCCGCCAACAGCCGAGGCTGGCACATAGGGCTTCGGATTCACAGGAATGCCTTCTTTTGCCAACTGGGGCTCCGCCGCGGCGGCCATCTGTAACCTCTCAATGCCTTCAACCACAACCTGGTCGCCCGGCTTCAATCCTTCGGTGATGATCCAATTTGGTCCGACCCGATCGCCCACCTTGACCGGTCGAAACATTGCCTTGTTCTCTGGCGTAAGCACAATAATCATGTGCGCCGATTGCACCTCGATGACGGCGGTCTGCGGAACCAGCAGAGCATTCTCGTTATCGGCCACTTTGATTCGCACGCGACCGTAGCCACCCGGACGAAGAACAGCCTGCGGATTCGGAAATTCGGCGGCCATTTGTATCGTCCCGGTTCCCGTGCCAATTTGCCTGTTCACGTAAATGATTCTTCCCTTTGCTGGATAAGGCTCGTCATCCGCCTGAATCAACTCGACCGGCTTCTGGGGTCGCGATTCCCTAGTTAGCTTCCCCGAAATGAATGCCGTAACTTCTGGCGCAAATTTCAAAAAGAGACTCTCACTCACGTTGAAATAGGCCCATATTGGATTTATCTGCGAGACAGTCGCCATTTTCGTTGTGCTGCCCACCAGGTCGCCAATCTGGGAATTGGATACACCGGCGATGCCATCTATGGGTGAGTAGACTTTCGTCCAGGTGAGATTCAGCTGCGCGTTCGCAAGGCTGGCCTTCGCTGCTTGCAATTGCGACTTCATCGCTTCCTGGGTGGTTAAATCGGTGTCGAGGTCGCGCTGGGCGATCGCCTTTTGGGCCGCCAACGGAGTATCGCGGGCCACATCGTTGTTTGCCTTGGCGAGATTGGCTTCGGCAGTACCAACTTGCGCCTTGGCTTCCTCTACCCCAGCCTCGTATTGGCGAGGGTCGAGCGTAAACAAAAGCTCGCCTTTCTTGACAAAGAAGCCGTTCTGATAATTCTGCTGGAGCAGGTAGCCCTGCACCTTTGGAGTGATCTCGGCATTCACTGGACCGTTGAGTTGAGCGACCCACTCGCCGTAAACGGGAACGTTCTGCTGGATGACACTAGTCACCTGGACATCAGGAGGACCTGGATGTGCGCGTTCCGGCTCTTTTGCGCACCCAACAACCGCGACGAATAGAAATATCCCGACAGCGACTAAGCTCCAGAGCGTGTCTCCTGCCAATGAAGGTGCTGGCTCACGTTTCTTCAAATCTGTAGTGTAGGGTCCATACAGGTGAGACTTGTTCGTGGTCTGCATTGGCACACTCCCAGTTGACGCGCTCCTGAGGAACCCGACCCGCACACAGCTTCTTACAACAGTGAGTCGATTCAATCTCTGGACATGTGGTCAACAAACAGCTGCTTAAAAGTATCCTGATGTGTCCCTGTAGCAAACTGGCATAAGTGACAGTGTGCGCCGCCGCGGCCCCGTCGATTCCTTTCTCATGGAGAGGTCGGCATTTCGGACAACTGACCCTCTCTTTTCAACTGTTACTAACAGCGCGCGCCGCGATTGAACGTCAGCTTGGCGAAGATGACGCCCTAGTCGGGCCTCATCTCCCCAGGTAGCAGCAAAAGTCATGGCCAACGTTGTCGTCCAGCAAGAAAACACTCAGAATCCCCAGAATTGCTTTTTTTGAATCGGGATACGAGTTGCAACACTCATATACGTGTTGTAACACTCAATGCTTGCCGGAAACCCGGGAGCACAAAGGAGAATCAAAATGAACGTCGTACTCTATGGAGCCACTGGGAACTCAGGCCAACGTATTTTGAAGGAACTCACCAATCGCGGATATCAGGTTACGGCGGTCGCCCGTGATACCTCGAAGATCCCCTCGACTATAAAGGCCGTCAAGGACGACTTAAGCAGCATAGAGACGATCGCCTCCATCATCGCCGGTGCGGATGTTGTGGTCAGCGCCTACGCTCCCCCTCAAGAAAATACCGACGCACTGCTCGGCGTCACCGAGCGGCAGATCGCCGCAGTGAAGAAAGCTGGCACGGCGCGCTTGATCGTCGTCGGAGGTGCCGGACTGCTTGAGGTTGCGCCCGGCGTCACACTTATTGCCTCGGGTTATTTACCCGAAGCATACCTCCCCATAGCTAAGTCACACGAAAAGGCTCTCGGCATTCTCAAAGCGTCCGACATCAACTGGACCTACTTCAGCCCCGCCGGTTACTTCGAGGCAGGCGAGCGAACGGGCAAGTTCCGCCTGGGCACCACCAATCTCATTGCCAACGAGAAGGGGGACAGCCGCATCTCCTTTGAGGACTACGCGGTCGCCTTGGTAGATGAGATCGAGACACCGGCTCATGAGCGTGGCCAGTTGTCCATCGGCTACTAAGGGTTAAGGTCACACTTCTGCTTGTGCTCGATTCGAGTGAGACTGCTTTGACTTCGGTTCGGTGTCGCAACCCGTCGGCAGCCTCACTCGCCTGTGCGCGAAACCGTCAACTTTGGGTGTGGCTCTGAAAGAGTGACTTATGGCGACTACCAGCAAATCTCCTTTGGCCGTAACGCTGAAGCAGAATCGGCCTTTTGTCTCTTTGCAGCAGGAAGCATTCCTGAGCATCCTACGAACAGCCTCAGAGCTGTCGAACACTGCCGACAAATTGCTGCGCCAATTCGACATCACCCAGCAGCAGTACAACGTTCTTAGCATACTGCGGGGAGCTGGGACGGAGGGTCTTTGCAGGAACAAGATCTCTGCACGCATGGTAGCAGCGGCGCCTGATATGTCTCGCTTGTTGGACCGCATGGAGAAGTCCGGTTGGATCACTCGAGAGAGGGCTGAGGATGATCGGAGGCAGGTGTCGACCTTCATCACCGATTCAGGCAAGAAGCTACTCGCGATCATCGAGGGTCCAGTTTACGAACAGACTCATCGACTGTTCGAAGGTGTAAAGTCCACCGATCTCAAAATCTTGGTCGACGTGCTGGCACAGATCAGAAGCCGTCGTGCTGAACCCTCCTGAACGAACAACCGAACCGAAACGTTGGACTTACCTGCATGAAGAAAATTGCCTTTCTCTCGTTCGGCCATTGGACGGCTTCGCCGCAGTCACAAACGCAGTCGGCAGCTGACACGCTTCTGCAATCCATCGACCTCGCTGTGGAGGCCGAGCGCCTGGGGATGGACGGAGCCTACTTCCGTGTCCATCACTTCGCCCGACAACTGGCATCACCATTCCCGCTGCTCGCGGCAGTCGGTGCTAAAACGCGAAAGATTGAAATTGGCACGGCAGTGATCGACATGCGTTATGAAAATCCGCATTACATGGCGGAGGATGCCGGCGCTGCGGACCTCATCGCTGGCGGCCGCCTGCAGTTGGGAATCAGCCGCGGTTCGCCCGAGCAAGTGATCGATGGGTGGGGCTATTTTGGCTATACCCCAGGTAAAGGCGAGAGCGGTGCAGACATGGGCCGACGCCACGCCAAGGAGTTTTTCGAACTGCTACGCGGCAAGGGATTCGCTCAACCGAACCCACGTCCGATGTTTCCCAATCCACCGGGGCTGTTGCGTCTCGAGCCCTACTCCGAAGGACTGCGTGATCGGATCTGGTGGGGTGCGGGTTCCAATGCGACCGCTGTCTGGGCCGCCAGGCTTGGAATGAACCTACAATCTTCGACCCTCAAATTCGATGAGACCGGTGAGCCGTTCCATATCCAACAAGCCGCCCAGATTCGTGCCTTTCGGGCCGCCTGGAAAGAGGCAGGCCACTCTCGCACTCCCCGCGTTTCCGTCAGCCGCAGTATCTTCGCCTTGATCGACGACCGTGATCGCGCCTATTTCGGACGAGGAGGTGAGGAACAGGACAAGATCGGATTCATTGACGGAAACAGACAGGCGGTCTTCGGTCGTGGCTACGCTGCAGAACCGGATGCTCTCATTGAGGAGCTAAGGAAAGACGAAGCGATCACCGAGGCCGATACGCTACTGCTGACGGTTCCAAATCAACTCGGTGTCGCCTACAACGCACACGTTCTGGAGGCCATTCTGACTACTGTCGCCCCAGCTCTCGGTTGGCGATAAGTCGCCGAGACGAATACTTCCCGTTTGCAACAAGCGCCAGACCTTGAACGTCGCGACCCAGCATCTCAAGATCGAAGTCTCCGGCCTCTCGTGCAATGTGGATGCCCTCCGCGGCCAAGGTAAGGGCCCGCACCGGATTCCCCTCCTCAGCAGGCAGAGCAATCCCTCCCGCACTTCAAGCCATGCGCGTTCCGAGCAGGGAGGCAGCCCGTCAAGCAGATGGCGGGCGCGTCGCAGCCATCCGTGGCGACAGAGCCCTCGCCTCGAAAGGCCCAATAATCCCATGCCAGCCAGACGGCGACTCGGGCAGCGTATGCCCGCTCTCGGGAATCGAATACCAGATCGGCGAGATCGAGCCACCAAGCTGCGATCCCGAGCCCTTCAAGGGCTTCGGGAAGCTCACGAGCGCCGGGCGTTTCTTCAAAAGGCTTCCCGTGCCTCCGCCCAAGCGCATCGTCGCCGGCAAGATACTCGGCTGGTCTCGTCGAAGGCATAGGACCGGGGTTTCATTATAGAGAATCCGTGAGTCCGCCCAACACGCGAACGCGCATGCGCAAAGTCAGTTCCGCCACCGCAGGGTATAGGAAGGTGCCATTGAGTACCCGGCACAGTTTAGGTTCGCGCTAAATCGCCATGCAGTTGTCGAAGCCGATTACTATCCGACATGTCGGCATATAGGAAGTGATCAAACCGCCGTTTCTCGATGAGTGACTCGGCGATTATGCGCTTATTGACGCCCTGGTGCCCGTCCCCGAAACTTGTTCGGAGCTCCTCATGCTCTCGGCTTCGTTTGGATGACTTGGCATTCGGTGAGTACCACCGGCGTAGCGCGTCTCAGCGTATTGTGTATCTCCGCAACGGTGTCCGTGTACCGCATGAGATCAAGCACTTCTCTTTCGCTTCCTTGTGCTTTGACCGATGCTCGATACGTGATGTTCTCGGCGGGCTCCCCCCGAGCGCCGAACCGGCCCGCGACCTGAACCTCGATCGATTCGACATCCATTCCTCGTGCCTTTGCTTCGCGATAGATGTCATTGCAATAGCAGGTGGCAAGCGCTAAAAACAGCAGTTCGCCGCCATTCACGGCTGAGCCAAAGCCTTCAGTCTTGGCGGGAATAGCTAAAGACTGCGCCTTATCTCCGGTCCGAACATCGACTGATGACGTCCATCCTGATTGACTACAGTTGCTGAGATCTCCATCACTGACCTCTCTGCTAGCACATTACTATGGCGCGGCGGCCAGTCCGTCCCCCGTGATTCCGCCGATCCACTCAACTTCGCGGCACCATAGCCTTCCTTCAAAATCGAGTAGGGGAAGGGTTGGCGACGATTCGGCTCCGTCTGAACGTTACTCTACTCGCGTTGATGCGCGGTGACCGTCACATGACGAGAAGCCCGTGACTAATCCCAAAGCGGGTAACTTCCGGCTCCACTGGCAGTTTTCCCAGTTGACTGATTTGGCGAGCGGAAGCCACTCTTGCCCAAATCTAGACTCAGGTGCTCTGGCAAAGCCTGGCAGGAGAAACCAATGCCACCAGCTATAGGACAGCGTGCGTATTTCGGCATCCCTGAGTGGCTGCTCTCATACCGCAAAGACTGGTTGCGGCCCGACATTCTAGCTGGACTGACGGCCGCTGCGGTGGTCATCCCGAAATCGATGGCCTATACCAGCATTGCCGGCCTGCCGCTTCAGGTAGGCCTGTATACGGCCTTTCTGCCGATGATCATCTACGCATTCCTGGGCACCTCAA
>Ga0206946_1049_pt1 | contig 43332 bp, 31 predicted proteins | sample Alteio_BWOrgHeat_2_FD_152965 | JGI IMG/M metagenome (GOLD analysis project Ga0206946, IMG submission 152965) | Enriched cells from forest soil in Barre Woods Harvard Forest LTER site, Petersham, Massachusetts, United States -... | ecosystem: Environmental > Terrestrial > Soil > Temperate forest > O... | reverse complement strand
TATGCCTCAGGAATTTAAACTCGCTATTGTAGGCGCCACGGGTTTAGTTGGTAGGACTATTCTAGCGATCTTAGAACAACGTAATTTTCCTGTAAAAACTGTGTATGTATTGGCGAGTGAGCGTTCAATCGGTAGCAGTCTATCTTTTAAAGGTGAATCACTTTTGCTTGAGAACCTAGCAGAATTTGATTTTCATAAAGTTGATCTTGTTTTTTTTTCAGCGGGTAGCACAATTTCTTTAGAGTATGTTCCGAAAGCGGTTGCGGCAGGCTGCTTAGTGATCGACAATACAGCTTCATTTCGTTATGAAGAACAAGTACCGCTTGTTATTCCAGAAGTAAATGCCGAAGCTTTAAAGCATTATCCGTGTTCCGGTATTATTGCCAACCCTAATTGTTCTACGATTCAACTGTTATTGGTAGTCAAACCGATTCATACAGCCGTAGGTGTTACACGAATTAATGTATCTACCTATCAATCGGTATCAGGTGCGGGCCGCAAAGCAGTACAAGAATTAATTGAACAAACAGGTAGATTGATCAATGGTTTAGCGGTGGAAGCCAAAGCATTTAGCAGTCAGATTGCATTTAATGTAATTCCTCACATTGATCATTTTCAGGAAAATGGCTACACCCGAGAAGAGATGAAAATGCTGTGGGAAACGAGAAAGATTTTGAACGATGATAGGATTGTCGTTAATGCGACTGCAGTAAGAGTACCTGTGCTCTATGGTCATTCCGAATCAGTACATCTAGAAACTAAGCGAAAGATCAGTGTGACTAAAGTCAAACAATTATTAAAAAAAGCCCCGGGACTAGTAGTATTAGATCGGCGTGCAACACGAGGTTATCCGATGCCCGTCACGCACAGTGCGCATCATGATGAGGTTTTTGTGGGTCGTATTCGAGAGGATATTTCACATCCACAGGGGTTAAATTTTTGGATCGTAGCAGATAATATTCGCAAAGGTGCTGCACTCAATGCGGTGCAAATTGCAGAGTTGATGATTCGTGATCATTTTTGATTCGAATGATTATTCATGGAATAGCACTCGTTATCTTTTTCAATTAATCAAATAATAAAACATAAAATAAGTGAGTTATAAATGCCTATTCTTGGTGAGTTTAATCAAGACTGCCATGTTTGTTTTTCTATTAGTATTGGTGAAGAAAAACAAACAGGTAATTACACTTCTCAGATGCTGAAGGAAATACAAGAAAACCCCAAGATTAAAAGAGTTACTTTACTCAAAGCCTCTACATTGCAGAGATATAACATTGAGATTAAAGAAGGCTTATCACCTGAAGAAGCTGAAGAACAATCTAAAAAACGTGCAGTGAAGTGGGAAGAAGTTGATAATGATGTTTGCATCAAAGAACTGAAAAAATCAGGCAAATTAGAAGCTATCAAGGACTGGGATGATTATAGATTAAGTCCACAGTTTTCCGATTATTTACAAAAAGTAAAAGCACTATACGAAGAAAATAGAAATTTTCGCCGAACAGTTAATAGCACTGTAAATTTTTTTTATAATAAAATAAATGCAGATGTTAAGAAACATAGGAGCGAGTCATTCATAAAAGAAAAATTGAGAGGATATTTAATGGAAGAGTGCGCTGTTCTCGTTCTTATAACTAATGAAAATATATATGATTATGAAATTTATCCAGGTGAGCGTAATCGAGCTATGGAGGTAGCTTATAATAAATTAAGCAGTGCTAATAAAATGATTGCTAGGCCGATAACGTTATTATCCGATGCTAACTTGAAGCAAGATCAGGCACAACTCATCAGCCATGATGATGTTTCTAATTGTAAGGTCAATGTTATTATTCAAGAGAAGTCTGTTTCTCTTTTCAGTATTTTTAATTCTAATAATCAACAACCTATTGAAGATAGTTATAAACGAGAACATTCGCAGTCAATATAAAAAATAGGATAAACGGAGTAAGGGCATAGTATTTATGATATTTAATTTAAATGATATTGCGCTAAAAGCGAAAGAGTTAGCATTCGACGCACTTTTTGCGCAGCTACCTGTTGGTTTTTATTGGATGGATTCAGAAGGTATTTTATTGGGATGCAATGAAGTAATTTTAAAGAATTTAAACTTAACAATCGAAAAATTTGTTGGAAAACACGCTGTAGATTTAACGAGCAAACAAGCATGGGAAAATTCAAAAGCAGTGATGACAACATGTAAAAATATTACAGTAGAGGAAATTCATGAAAAGCTCGATGGTGAGAAAATTACTTATTTGAGTATAAAAAGCCCGATACAAGATTCTAACAATAGAGTCATTGGTTTATTAGGAATATCCATTGACATAACCGAACGCAAACGAATGGAAGCTGAGCTATACAAAGCGAAAGAAAAGGCAGAGGCAGGAAATCGTTCTAAAGATGCTTTTATTTTAAACATGGCGCATGACATACGGACCCCATTAACCGGGATGATTCACATGTCGGAAGATCTCAGGGAGATGGTTGCTAACAACGAAGAAGCATTGCAACGCGCGCAATTGCTGGAACAATCCTCGCGACGCTTACATGAACTGTTAGAAAGCGTGCTCGAATTAAGTAAAGCAGAATACATTCATGAAGATGAGATCAAAAAGGAAACAATTGATTTGCGTAAGATGGTGCACAATCTACGTGATTTAATGTTACCTTCCATTAAAAGCAAAGGGTTAGTACTTAAAATTGATCTGGATGCTGAGATACCGAATCATCTCGAAACCGATCGACTTAAACTCGAACGGATTTTACTCAATCTCACGGCGAATGCGATCAAATTCACGGAGAAAGGAGAGATTAATGTATCGTTTCGTTGTTTATCCAAACAGAAAGACAAAGCACGGATTGAGTTATGTATTCGTGACACAGGCATAGGAATTCCATCCGATCAACGCGCTAAGATCTTTGATCGTTTCGTCAAGGTACATCCCTCCTATCGCGGGCTATACAAAGGCCATGGAGTAGGATTATTTATCGTCAAGCAATACGTAGAAGCGTTGGGCGGTACAATCACCGTAGAAAGTAGCTTAGGGCAGGGCACGACGTTTACGATTGTTTTAGAATTATCGATCGCAACAGAATTAGATCGATCTGATCAAACAGAAACGGTCCTAAAACCTGAAGCTCTGGAGAATCTAACCGTTCAAAAAGTTCAGGAATTGACACAACAAAAAACGGATTTATCAGGATCAAGCCAACGCATTTTATTAATCGAAGATGATTTAGCGGCGCGTTTAGGGGCACAATCGCGATTAAAGCAATCCGGGTATCAGGTAGCGACCGCCGAGAATGCAGTCAATGCGTTAAAGATTTTAAAAGAAAAGGAATTTGATTTAATACTCAGCGACATTGGTTTGCCCGATGGAGATGGCATGGAACTTACGCAACAGTATCGTGTTTGGGAAAAGAGAAACAGAAAAAATCGAATCCCGATTGTTGCCTTAACGGGCCATGCAGGTGAAGAAGCCAAAGAAAAGTATTTAGCATCTGGAATGGATCGTGTTTTTGTAAAGCCACTCAAAGAAAGCGATATTAAAGAAATTCAGACTATTTTAGAGCAAGCCAAACCTAAAGCGTTAAGCAGTTACCCACTCTTTGATGAAGCGCAAGCACGTACGCTGTTTGATGAAACCGATCTAAAAGATATCATACAAGTGGCTTTACAATCTTGGGATGAAGAGTTGGTGATTTTAAGGGAAGCCCATGCGCAACAGAATTGGAAAAAGATTGCATTTCAAGCACATAAATTAAAGGGAGGAAGTACCTATGTTGGCGCATCACGATTGAATGCTGTGTGTACAGAGCTTGGCAGCGTTTTGTCTGAGCAAGATCAGACTACACCTGAAGATTTATTTCAGCAGTTAGTGCAAATTGTTGAAGAAACACATCAATTGCTACAACGTTGGTTGAAAAATTAGATTTTTAATAAATTTTCTTGCGAGGGTTTATGACTCACTGTGAATTTCGTTATTGGCTAAAAGGGTTTTATGAATTAGCAGACGATCTGAAGTTAGATTTAAGGCAACTAAAAATCATTAGAAATCATGCGAACTTAGCAGAAACGACTGAAAGAAAATTGGATGCAGATATTCCACTTTTTTTAGATCAAATTGAACGCCATAAAGATAAGCCGGAAGAAATAAAGAGGTTGTTGGAACAAATTTGTTGCCTTAAAGATCTTTCCAATAGCAAGGAGGCGTGATAAGTTAGCGGATTGAAGTGAACCTGAGGAGATAAGGAAATCTCATGAGGCATGTAGTAAGGAAGATAGGAGCGGTTGGTTTAGGGCTAATAGCGCTGATCGTTTCTGCAGCGCAAGATCCCATTGGTTGGACGGAGTTGAGCGAGATTTCGAGCAGTACAATGCAAGGAAGTAATTACAGCGCGACGTATCGGTTCACGAGTCATCTACCGTTCACGATGCCGACGCCGCTGACGATTCAACTCATCGCCTCAAGTAGATTCAGTAAAAGCGATCAGTGTACTGGGCGACAATTACAGTCTAATGAAAGTTGCGACGTAGTCGTCAATTATGCACCCCAAGGCGATTCATCCTCCGCGTACTATCAACTCGTGATGCGCTACGCACGAGACGTTGTGCCATTACCCAAGCGTTTGACGCATACGCAGTCTGTTTCTGCTCCAGTTGTAAATCTGGCGATGAGCGCAACGCTTCCGCTATCTGCACAAATCAGCACGAACTATAGTTATCCCGTCAGTTTTACGCTCAGCAACACAACAGGCATCACATTAACGAATCTCACGCTCACGGCGAATGCACTACCCAATGATGCCAGTTTTGTGCCGAATGGAACGGACTGCGGAACAAATTTAGGCGTCAATCAAAGCTGTAGCTACAGCGGTATTTACATCACAGGGAGTATAACCGGCACGAGCGGCGTTACTCTGCACGCGAATTACGATCAAAACACAAATGGTGTAGACGATACGAGTAGTACCACGATCTCTCTCCCGAATCTCGTCATCAATCTAGCAACGACCTTACCCGCGGCGATCAGCACAAACAGTACGTATCCCGTCAGTTTTACCCTGACCAACAATTCGTCTTTTGTCTTAACTACGCTCACGTTAACACCCGGTGCGACGCCGAATGATGCTAATTTTATACAAACCGCGACCGATTGCGGAACCAGTTTACTGCCCAATCAAACCTGCACTTATACCGGACAATACACAACTGGCGCGACACCCGGTTCTGGTACCGCTACGATCAACGCAAGTTATGATCAAAGCTACACAACAACGCCTGGGAGTAGCACCGCTCAAATAGCTACCCCGAATCTCCAGATTCAAGTACAAGGGAATAATGCTTTACCGCTCCAAGTCGACACCAACACCGATACCCCGGTCAGCTTCACTCTACAAAATCAATCTCCCTTTGCGCTCACAGGACTTCTTTTTGAACCCAGCGCATCCCCCGTAGACGCCGATCTTGAATTCAACCCAAGCAGCACAACCTGTGGCAGTACCTTACTGCCCAATCAAACCTGTACGGTCGCAGGAACCTACCAAACCAACGCCTTAGCGGGACCCGGTTCAGCCCAAATCCAAGTCAGCTACGATCAGAATCCAAACGTACAAACTGGCACGAGCTCCACCCAGGTAGTGACGACCGATGCCAGTTTGGTCGTCACAAACAAACTGCCAATCAATAGCAGCACGAACAGTGTCAACCCGATCAGTTTTCAATTAACAAACAACGCGGCCGTTCCTCTCACAGGACTCACACTTACCCAGACAAGCACACTTGGATCCTTTAACGTCACCTCCAACACCTGCACGAGTTCCTTAGCGCCCAGTACAAGCTGTAACTACACAGGCAACTATACTGCAGGAACCACCGCCGGTTCCGGGTCTGTTGTCGCGCAAGCCACGTTCAATGAAGGCAGCAGCAATCCATCGACCACCAGTACAAGCGTATCTGCCCCGAATGTCACGATCACTCCGGCGGTATCTCCTTTACCCAATAACGTCAGTACGAACAGCGCCTATCCGGTCAGTTTTACGGTCAGCAACCAATCCGCGTTCGCGATCACCGGGCTCATTCAGGCCTCCAGTGCTACCCCCACCGATGCTGATTTTCAAATCAACACCACTACCTGCGGATCGTCCTTAGGTACAAACCAAACCTGTCAAATTTCAGGTAGCTATCAAACCAATGCTATGACAGGGTCAGGGTCTGCACAGGTTTATTTAAGCTACGACCAAAACCCTACAGGCCAAGCCGTCGGCACTAGTCCAACGACCGTTACAGCGCCTACGCTGATTGTGACACCGATCCTCCCTTTACCTCAACAATTAGGAACAAACAGCCCTTATTACATTACCTTCACCTTAACCAATCAATCTCCATTTGACTTAACGCAGCTTACGCTCATCCCCACCGCCTCCAATCAAGCGACCTTGATCGAAAGCTCAACCGACTGCACCGACAGTCTAGTAACAGGCGCCACCTGTTACTTCTTCGGACTTTATACCAGCGGTACAAGCGTAGGGAATTCCTCAGCGAATCTACAGATTGGGTACGATCAAAATCCGGTGGGCACCCAAGCAAGTACATCTACTGCGATTCAAAACGCGAGCGTCAACTTCACGGCTTCAACGAAATTACCGGATACCATGAGTACCCAAAGTACTATGCCTGTGAGTTTTACACTCGTAAACACTTCCGCTTTTCCGTTGACCGGACTTTCATTTCTGCCGACCGCAAGCAACGGCATGTTTCAAGTCGATCCTAACGCAACAACCTGTACCAGCACTTTAGCCGTGAGCGCAAACTGTATCTATGCAGGCAACTACACCGCGGGAACGACCGCGAGCGCTGGCAGCGTCGCGGTCCAAGCGCAGTATGATCAAGGCAGTAGTAATCAATCCAGTCCCACCGCGATTTCCGCGCCGAACTTAGTTATTACACCCACACCACCTTTGCCTCAAAACCTAAGCACGAATAGTAGTACGTCGTTGACGTTTACTTTAACGAATAATTCAACGTTTACTCTTACGCATCTTGTGCTCACTCCCAGTGCAACGCCCGGTGATGCATCCTTGACTCAAACTTCCAGCAACTGCACAAGTTCTTTAGCGCCCAATGGGACGTGTAATTTTACCGGAACCTATACAACCCAAACAACAACGGGTCCTAGCATTGCAACCTTGCATGCCGCTTACGATCAAAATTCAAATGGAACTAATGGAATTAGCACAACTGCTCTATCAAATCCTGATGTGGACTTTCTTGTATCGCAATTACCTGCGGCAATGAACAGTGGTAACATAGCTACAGTTACTTTTACGTTAAAAAATAGTTCTGCTTTTGATTTGACATCAGTCACGATCACTTCAACTAATACGAATGGATCCTTCAGTCTGAATTCGAGTGCTAGCAATTGTAGTGGTACTTTAGAAGCAGGCCATCAATGTAATTATTCCGGTACTTTTACCGCAGGTGCCATCGCGGGTAGGGCTAACATAGTTGCCACCGCGACTTATTCGCCTCAAGGAACGAAGTCTCAAATCGCTTCCACTACTGTCTCTATTGCTCCCGCTATCTATGTTGGGGTCGTTAGTCAAGGCTTGTATAAAAGTCTTGATAGCGGGGCTACATTTACTCAAATCGCTAAGAATTCTATAGGAAATTCTACGGTGAGTAGCTTATTAGTATTAGGTAATACTATCTATGCAGCCACTTCTAACGGCTTATATCAAAGTACGGATACTACTGCTAATTCTTTTACTTTGATTGCTCAAGATTCTATAAACACTAGTTATGTGGCAAGCCTCGCGATAGGTAATGGTGTTTTGTATGCAGGCGTAGTAACTGATGAGGGTTTATATAAAAGCACTAATAGCGGCAGTAGTTTTACTAAGGTAGCTACTGTAGGAGGGGATAGCCCGTCCAGTCTTGCGGTAGAGTCAGATAATCAAGCCGTTTATGTGGTGGGTGCCCTTTCTGGTTTATATCAAAGTCTCAATAATGGCAGCGCTTTAACCAAAGTTATAGATGATGTAGGATTAGGACAGGTTGCAATAACGAGTGATGACAAAATTTATGCAGGATCTATTCACGAGACTAACTCATTATATAGAAGTAATGATGGCGGTCATACTTTTCCTCTTATTCCTTTTTCTAATAATTCTAACAAGATGGGAGCAACGGCTCTTTTGGCAGTGGGTAGTACCATTTATGTAGGTACTAGTCAGGGTACTGTTTATCAAGGTAGTAGTGATGGGAGTAATTTTATTCAGATTGGGTCTGGATCTACAGGAAATAATGCCATACAAAGTTTATTAATAGTAGGCAACACTGTTTATGCAGGCACTATAGGTTTATATGAAAGTACGGGAGGTGGTGCTTTTACTCTAGTTCCTTCCATAAATAGCTCATTTGTAATAAAGAGTCTTTTAGCTCATTAATCAGGCTCAGATAAATAAAATCTCCTATTAAATCTGACATAAATTAATCTACGTTAATTTTTATCTTCTCAATCCTAATCCAAACGCTGACATACACCATCTTGTGATCATTTCTCATTGAAACCACAGCATATTGTGGTTATAGTTGCTAAAGTAATTTTTAAATCCCCAATCAACCCTCTTTAAATTTTCTATTATCGTAAGGAGTCAGCATGAGTGGGTTTCAGCTTGAATCCGTTGGTATTGTAAATGATAGGATCAACGTAGTTATCCAAGATGATATGCATGAATCTTGTAAACTTACGCATATCATAAAACGCGATGGACAACGTGTTACTTATGATCCAGATAAGATCCGTGTTGCGTTAACCAAAGCGTTTGCAGCGGTAGAAGGCGGCGTATACGCCATCGATTCTAAACGCGTCTTGCTTCAGGTTACACAACTGACAGAACAGATTCATACTAATTTGCAAACACATAGCTACGAACATCCAAGTGCTTTACATATTGAAACAATTCAAGATCAAGTTGAGTTAGCCTTAATGCGTGCGGGGCATCATCAAGTAGCACGCGCTTATGTTTTATACCGAGAAAGACGGCATCAAGATCGTCATCATCAACAGCGAACTTTGCAGATCCGTGTACTAGAGGCTGATGGAAAATCGCATGACTTGGATGGTGCTTCTTTACAGCAAATCATTAAGAAAGCGTGCGCAGATTTATCCGATGTTGATCCTGCACTGATTTGGCGAGAAACAGCGCGTGCTTTATACGATGGTATGCCAATAACAGAATTGGATAAAGCTTTGATCATGAGTAGTCGTGCTTTAGTTGAACGGGATCCTAATTACAGTTATGTAACAGCACGTTTTTTATTACGTACACTTTATAAAGAAGCGACTGCTTTTTTAAATTCTGATTGCTTGCTTGCTGCCTCCACTGTGCCTGATTATTCTAATTATTTTTTTCACTACATTAATAAAGGTGTTGCCTTAGGTTTGTTGAGTCCTCAGTTGCAAACATTTGATTTACATAAACTAGCTCAAGCATTAGTTCCACAACGCGATCAGCAATTTACGTATTTAGGGTTGCAAATTTTATACGATCGTTATTTTCTACACAGCAACGAGATTCGTTTTGAGTTGCCTCAAGCGTTTTTTATGCGTGTTGCAATGGGATTGGCCATTCATGAATCTGAAAAAGAGCAGCGCGCTATTGAGTTTTATCAATTATTATCCAAATTTGATTATATGGTCTCGACGCCTACCTTATTTAATTCTGGAACGCTGAAGCCCCAATTATCCAGCTGTTTTTTAAGTACGATACCGGATGATTTAGACGGTATTTACAGCGCTATCAAAGACAATGCTTTGCTATCAAAATTTTCAGGTGGTTTAGGAAATGATTGGACGCCGGTGCGTGCGATGGGTGCGCGTATTAAAGGTACCAATGGTAAATCTTTGGGCGTGGTTCCTTTCTTAAATGTTGCCAATGCATCAGCGGTTGCTGTAAATCAAGGCGGGAAACGCAAAGGCGCGGTTTGTGCTTATTTAGAAATCTGGCATTTAGATATCGAAGAATTTTTAGAATTGAGAAAAAATACGGGGGATGATCGGCGTCGTACACATGATATGAATACCGCAAGTTGGATTCCTGATTTATTTATGAAACGTGTTTTGCAATCAGAATCTTGGACTTTGTTTTCTCCCGATGAAACACCGGATTTGCACGATTTGTATGGTTTAGATTTTGAACGTCGTTATGAATACTATGAACGACAGGCAGAAATCGGCAAATTGAAGAACTTTAAAAAATTACCTGCTGTTAATGTATGGCGTAAATTACTTAATATGTTATTTGAAACAGGGCATCCTTGGATTACGTTTAAGGATACTTGCAATCTACGTTCGCCTCAACAACATGCAGGCGTGATTCATAGTTCTAATCTGTGTACTGAAATTACCTTAAACACTTCAGCACACGAGGTGGCTGTTTGTAATTTAGGCAGTGTTAATTTAGCGCAACATATCAATTCAAATCTTGAAATTGATCGAGAAAAACTAAAAAAAACAGTGCGAACGGCTATGCGTATGCTGGATAATGTGATCGATATTAATTACTACACAATTCCACAAGCACGGCATTCTAATTTAACTCACAGACCCGTTGGGCTTGGTATGATGGGCTTTCAAGATGCTTTGTATCAATTGCGTATTCCGTATGCTTCTGAAGAGGCAGTTGTTTTTGCTGATCGTTCTATGGAACTGATCAGTTATTACGCTATTGAGGCATCTAGCGACCTATCATTAGAACGCGGTGCTTATTCAAGTTTTTCTGGTTCACTTTGGAGTCAAGGTATTTTACCTATTGATAGTCTAGAAATTTTGCAGCAAACACGCGCTAACTATTTTCAGCAAGATCGTAGCCAAACCTTAGATTGGGATCGTCTGCGACACAAAATTATGCGAGATGGTATGCGTCATTCAAACTGCATGGCGATTGCACCGACTGCTACAATTGCCAGTATTTTTGGGGTTACGCAATCGATCGAGCCGACGTATCAGAATTTATTTGCCAAATCAAATATGTCAGGCGATTTTACAGTGATTAATCCGTATTTAGTGAAGGATCTGAAGAAACGACAGCTATGGGATTCGGTCATGATCAATGATCTGAAATACGAAGATGGTAGCGTAAAACGTATTGATCGTATTCCAATTGAATTGAAACAATTATATGAAACTGCTTTTGAATTCGACACGACCTGGTTGATTGAAGCAGCATCTCGTCGGCAAAAATGGTTAGATCAATCACAATCACTCAATCTATATTTAGCGAATCCCTCAGGTAAAAAATTAGATGCTTTATATAAATTAGCTTGGTTGAAAGGGTTAAAAACCACTTATTATTTGCGAACGTTAGGTGCAACGCATGTCGAGAAATCAACCGCATCGGGTAAAAATCAATTAAATGCCGTATCGCCCAATCAACCCAAGGCTTGTTCTTTATTAGAACCGGATTGTGAAGCCTGTCAATAAACATTTATTTTTGGAGTTTAACTATGTCGGCAGTATCTGATACTCGTTTGTCCGGATTAACCGGTTTGGAATCAATTGAATTAGGCGCAGCACGCGTTCAAGTCGATAATAAGCGTATGATAAATTGCCGCGCTGATCTCAATCAACTTGTTCCTTTTAAATATATTTGGGCCTGGGAGGAGTATTATTTACCCGCTTGTAAGAATCACTGGATGCCACAAGAAATCAATATGGCCTGCGACATTGCACAATGGAAAGATCTCACAGGGTTGACACCCGATGAGCGTTTGATTGTGGAATATTGCCTTGGTTTTTTTTCAACAGCCGATTCGCTGGTTGCAAATAATTTGGTATTAGCTGTTTATCGTCATATTACCAATCCGGAATGTCGTCAATATCTTTTGCGTCAAGCTTTCGAAGAAGCTTTGCACACGCATGCTTATCAATATGTCATTGAAAGTTTAAGTTTGGATGAAGGACGAATTTTTAATATGTATCGCGAAGTGCCTGCAGTAGCTAAAAAAGCAGCCTGGGCTTTGCCGTTTACGGAAAGCTTAAGTGATCCAAATTTTCATACGGGTACAGCGGCTAACGATCAGCGCTTATTACGTGATTTAATTGCTTTTTATGTTGTATTTGAAGGCATATTTTTTTATGTTGGGTTTTCACAAATCTTAAGTATGGGTCGGCGCAATAAAATGCCCGGCACAGCGGAGCAATTCCAATATATTTTACGTGATGAATCGATGCATCTTAATTTTGGTATTGATATGATTAATCAAATCAAATTAGAAAATCCGCATTTATGGACAGAAGCATTTCAAAGTCAGATAATTGATCTGATCAAAGAAGGCACAGAATTGGAATATCAATTTGCGCTCGATACGTTACCGCGTGGTATTTTGGGATTAAATAGCAATATTATGTGGGATTATTTACGATTTATTGCGAACCGTCGCTTTAAACAAATCGGTTTGTTGGAGCAATATCCAGGTGTAGAAAATCCTTTGCCTTGGATGAGTGAAATTATCGATCTTAAGAAAGAAAAAAACTTTTTCGAACGGCGAGTGATTGAATATCAAACCGGTGGAGCATTAAGCTGGGATGATGCAGAGTAAAGAAGGTGAAATTTGAATTGGATGATAAAAAGGACGATTTGAGTTTCTGTCACTTCTGATACAATAGAGGTTGTTGATTTTATAGCAAGAACAAAAAATTAGGGCGGTAAAACGAAATGGCGAGCGCACCGATGAGATTTGATACCTTAGCTTGGGCAAAAAAGTTAGAGAAATCAGGGATACCTCCTCAGCAAGCAGAGGCCCAAGTTGAGCTTATTTTTCGAATCATTGATGATAATATTTGCACGAAACAAGATCTTCGCAGGATGGAAGTCCAACTCAAAGAGTTAGAATCAAAAGTAGATGTTAAGTTCAAAGAGTTAGAATCAAAAGTAGATGTTAAGTTCAAAGAGTTAGAATCAAAAGTAGATGTTAAGTTCAAAGAGTTGGAATCAAAAGTAGATGTTAAGTTCAAAGAGTTGGAATCAAAAGTAGATGTTAAGTTCAAAGAGGTAGACGTTAAATTCAAAGAGTTAGACTTAAAAGTAGACGTCAAATTCAAAGAGTTGGAATCAAAAGTAGACGTCAAACTTAAAGAATTGGATTTAAAAATAGAAGAGATTAAAAAAGAAATAGCCCAAACTAAAGAGACTTTAAGTGATAAAATTTCTAGATGGGTGTTCTGTACGGCTGCTGCTCAGACCGCTATTATCTTGGCAGTCGTTAAGCTGATACGCTAGCGGGTGGAATACGTTAGATCAATTTTTTGAGTGAATAAAAAAGCCCACTTACTCAGATTGTTCTGATCAGCAGGCTTTAGGATTTAGGCAGTTTTTCTTTTAGCTTTGCGCTTTATGCTACGTTTTACCGTAGGTCTGCGTGCTGTAGAGTGAGTTTTTGCTTTACTCACTGTACGACGACGCTTAATAGTACGCGTAGCTTTTTTTATTTTAGTTGTTGCTGTTTTCCGTTTGACTGGCATAAGATAGCTCCTTATTTAATTCACCATTCAGATAGTGTACTACAAATTTTCTAAAAAGCTAATAAATTCCCTTGACAAGAACAGACTTTTGTGAACTTTAATCATTAATTAATCTAAGAGATAATTGTTTTACTTATCTTCGGTGCAAAGAGCAATAGCCTTGAGATCAGAATACGGTGTGGCAGGTAAAAATTCATTAGTATAGCAAGTGCTTATATCATAATCTCGTTCAACGACTCCTAAATGTTTTGCATAATTGCCTACTTTATTCCAATCGCGTTCAATATTAGCTACTGTGCGAGAAAAAAACGGTAAGGTGTGAATAAAAATTTTTCGATACATCTCATTGTTTAATTTTGGCTTTAGCTGACACAATAATTCAAATGCTTCCTCAGGATGTTCTGTGGTAAATGCTGCGCCACGAACGAGTGCTTGTAAAAATCCTTTTGCTAAATTTGGATTTTTTTGAAGAATGGAATTTGGCGTAATGTACTGAATAGAACAAAAACAACAACAACCTAATCCAGCCAATTGATCTATACGTAAAAATACTGTTGGTTCACCACTTAAGGTTTCTAATTCTATTTGTTGGAAATTACTAAAACCGATTCCTATATCAATGTTAGTACGGACAATAGCGTCCACCATATTCATACCAACACATACAGTACTGTATGTATTTTGTTTTATACCCGCTGAAGACGCTAAATTGTCAATAATTTTTTTTCCAAATTCGCCAATATAGCCAATACGTTTACCAACAATATCTTTGAACGATTTAATACCACTCGATTGCAATGCTAATAAACCAGTAGGAGGTTCATCCAGCAAAGTTCCAATTGATGTAATGGGAAATCCTTTTGCTTTTGCCTCTACTGTATGAATCATTGCTTTGACAGCAAAATCTACGTTTCCTAATCCTACTATTTCAGTTACATCACTGGGTGTATTAGGTTCAAGGATTGCTAATTTAATATTTTCTTGGCGAAAATATCCTCGTGCTTGCGCTATGAATATCGGTGTGTGGTAAGGATTTGCATACCAATTAAGTAATAAGGTCGTTATCGTTTTATTGATCATAACGCTGTCTCCAGAAGAAATAGACTAAAAAATAAAAACAGCGAGGCTATGAAAAAGATCGATAAGATACTTCAGGCGTTCTTACGCTGGTGTAAACCAGATCAAGTTCAACGGGTATTTCTCAGTCGTTTTACGACACCCCGCGCCGTTATTTATTAAGGATGCTGACACCAGGATTTGAACCCGGGACCTACTGATTACAAATCAGTTGCTCTACCAACTGAGCTATGTCAGCAACGCAGGGGCGATTGTAATGAATTCACTTTGGCTTGGCAATTTTACGCAAGTATTTTCGCAAATATGGGTTAGTGTTGGAACTGCCGTGTTAGATTCTGCTGTTGATTTTGTTCTGCATCAGTAGCATTTTCATTCCTTGCAAAAAAAGCGAAACTTACAATCCCAAATAAAGGCGGTGTTTGAGGTGCTTGATTCGACTCTGCTTGAGATGTATCTGGATCTGTATTTAGCCTGTTGTCATCTGTATCATCATCCATATTTATAAGAACCAGAAAATTTCTTATTGCACTCGCTGATATCGCTACACGACATTCGTTTGATGGCAGTGGATTTACTATGTTTAACCAATCTTTTTTTCCTATTATCTCTTCTTCGGCCGCTTCTCTTGCTTGTTTTTGTGCGTTTATGACTTCTTCTGAATAGCCTTCGCTTAATTTATTAATCATATTATCAACTAATTTTTTAATTGATAGCTGAAACTCAGCCACATTAATTTCTTCTCCTTTTGCTTGTAATGATCCAAACCAATGATCAAGCGCTCGTTTAGTCATTAAATTGTTGTTCTGATTATAATAACCTACCGTGTAATTTATATCCTTATTAAAATAAAAATCATTAATAAGTTTAAAAGTACGTATGAGCTCAACATTTTCTGCTTGATTGGCATGATCCGATAGCGATTGATAGAGTTTATCGAGTAAGTTTAAAAAAGTTGTATGATCTTCTAGGGTTATTGCTCTTTCAAGATAAAGAATTTTTGTGCCAATATTCAGCAGGACTGAATTATAATTCTTGATAACTTCAAAGTAGTCTCCTTCTGGTACAGAAAACATTTGATTTAAGGTGTCGTGTTGTTGAGAATTTGGCATAGATTCATCCAATTGTAATTTTATAATGAGTAATTTTTATTCAACTTTACATTTAAGGTCATGCTTTGTCTATACTGCCAGCTTGCTTTGATTTTTCATTTTTACAAAAATTGCCTGATAGTTCAGGTGTCTATCGTATGATGGGCGATAAAGAACAAGTTTTGTATATCGGGAAGGCACGTAATTTAAAAAAACGTATTTATAGTTATACGCGACAACAGGATTCACGTATTTCTGCGATGCTGCGTCAGGTAATACGAATCGAAACAACGATTACTGAAACAGAACAACAAGCCTTGCTATTAGAATGCAATCTCATTAAACAACTACGCCCGCGTTATAATATTCGTCTACGTGATGATAAAAGTTATCCTTATTTAGCGTTAAGCAAATCTACGAATTATCCTAGCTTAAATTTATATCGCGGTCGTAGAACAAAAGAACGTGATTATTTTGGTCCTTATCCCAGTGTGGCGAGTATCCGCAGCAGTTTAAATCAACTTCAAAAATTATTTAAAATTCGTTCTTGTTCGGATTCTTTTTTTCGCAATCGTGTTCGTCCTTGTATGCAATATCAAATTAAACGTTGCAGTGGACCTTGTGTTGGCTTAATTTCTTCAGCAGATTATCAGGCTAATGTAAAACATGCTGTGCTGTTTTTGCAGGGAAAAGATCAAGCAGTTATTCATGATCTAATACAGCAGATGGAAAATGCTTCTGCCGATTTGAACTATGAACAGGCGACTGTATATCGTGATCAGATTGTATATTTACGCCAAATCCAACAGCAGAGTGCTCGAGCAACTAAAGGCGAGGTGGCCGTTGTAGCCTGCGTGCGTGTTGGTGATCATTATTGCATTTATTTTATGCCGATTCGTGCAGGTCGTTTGTTAGGAGGACGCGCTTATTTTCCTGAAGTTCCTTTATGCAGTAAAGAAGAAGAAGTAATCGCTGCATTTATTTTACATTTTTATATACAGTCAGAATCTGAATCGACGATTCCACGCACAATCATAAGTTCACATTCAATAGCACAGACTGTGCAGACAGTACTAAAAGAACGCGCGAAACACAGGATTATCGTAACGACACACCCTAAAAATTTGTATCAGCGTTGGTTGGCTATGGCTTTAGAAAATGCGCGATCGAATTTGCAGAGCCATCAAATAGCTCACGATCAGCTGAAACAGCGGTTTGCTGATCTACAGACGATCTTAAAATTACCCAATGAATTGCAACGTTTGGAATGTTTTGATGTGAGTCATACGCAAGGCGAAGCGACGACCGCTTCCTGTGTTGTATTTACACAACAAGGCCCTGACAATCATGCGTATCGTCGCTTTAATATCAAATCAATCACAGGAGGTGATGATTATGCTGCCTTACGCCAGGCCTTACAGCGACATTATCTTCGAATCACGCTAGAAGAAAAAATATTACCCGATGTATTAATTATTGACGGCGGTTTGGGGCAATTAAAGCAAGCAAAAGAAGTTTTAGACGCCTTGCAAATTTCAGCGGTGACAATTATGGCGATTGCTAAAGGCCCTACGCGCAAGCCTGGTCTTGAAACAATCTTTCTTTCGGGTCATCGTGATCCCATTATCTTTACAGATCACAAGGAGGCGTTACATTTAATTCAACATATTCGTGATGAAGCGCATCGTTTTGCGATTACCGGTCATAGAAAGCGTCGCGCTTTAGTTCGCAGCACTTCATCCTTGCAAACAATTACGGGGATTGGTCCGCGTCGCCGTCAAGCTTTATTAAAACAATTTGGAGGATTACGACAATTACGAGAAGCAAGCGTAGAAGAATTGCAAAGAATCTCTGGAATTAATAAAGTGTTAGCGAAGAAGATTTACGCAGCGCTACACGAACCATTTTGAATTTATTATGAGAATAAAAAATGCCTTATAAACTGTTTCATCAAGAAATAGCCTCATTTATACGCAAGTCCATTAAAAATGCGAACTTAGAATTAAAACTAAAATTTTTATATTCGATTGCGATCACAGGAGAATCTTTTGAAAGGCTGATTTTAGATCGATCTCGCCAAGTTCAGATTGATACATTCGAATGTATAAGTAAAAACACCAATTTTGTAGGACATTTATTATTACAGTACGTAGACGCTTCTCTGCCACGTACATTAACCTGTCACTGTAAAATTGAAGAAAAGATTGAAGAAAAGATAGCTATTACTTATACCGTATCATTGGATGAAGGCACAGATTATCTAGGTAAAATACATGATTCTTTTATAAAAATTAGCGAAGATAAAACTTCTACATTCGATCCAGTATACGATAATAAACAACGAACTTATTCTTTAGTGTGTACATGGGATTGGAATGAATTTAAAAAATTTCTTCATGATATGGATATGAAAGCACTATTTACTCACTATGCTTTTCTCTACTTTACTTGGGACGATAAATGTTTTTATTTTTTGACTGGATCTGAAAATGTACGTGAAGAACCTATAGAAAGAGCGGCAGAAATTTGTTCTATCTTGATGAATAGTGTTGCTTATAATACACATCCTCATGCTGGCGCCATGCTAAATAATTTGTTCGCGAGCAATCCTTTATTACAATTGGTTGTCAATGAAATAGAACTGCCATTTAAAACACTTATCCTTGCACCGTATCATAAACAGTATGCGCACCATATGCAGAGACGCATTTTAAGCGGAAAGATAGAAAAATTAGATGGCACTGTTGCGATTACTGTTCAAGACGAAGATGGACGCAGTCTACCTGTTTTTGTAAAAACGCAACATCTTGATTGGAATAAACTATTGGGTTTTATATCCGTTGATGAAGCAAAGAAATGGGTAGATTTACTGACTGAAAAAGCAAAACAACAAGAAAATTATTTTAATCCAGTTGATTTGATGCGACTCATTAACGTAAGAGATTTTGAAAGATTCAACCGGTTAATGGATGCAAAGCCTACAGAATTCGATCAAAGTCTTATAGCTTCCTGGAGTGATTATCGAAATCATAACACAGTGGAAAAAAAGAATTACCAAAGTTTTCAGAGCTGTCTTCGCGAGGTAATTTTTAAAGGATTTTTTGAAATACATCAACAGCAAAGTGACTGGAATGTCTATGATCGCTTTGTAACGTTTAAAGAAAAGCAAGCGCGGTTATTTTGCGATATTTTTGAAGCGCAAAAAACAGAAGAATCAAAGGGCGCTAATCCTCCTTATCGTATTTCTATTAAAAATAATAATTTTTTCAAAGCATTACCCTTTATTAAGGAGTGTATTACTAAATTCTTTGCACGACTTGAAAGAAAACAAGCATTGCTTTTTTGTTTAGAAAAATGGAAGCAAAGCTTACCCAATAGGATCGAAGATATACAGAGACAAACAGAAGAAGCCGAGAAGGAAGTCATACTTTATCGAATAAACTTGAATCACTATACGAGAGTGATGTCACTTGAGAATAAAAGTTTGATATTCATCATAGATGCTTACAGTGAATTTTTAATGGATATGGCGTTAAAAAATGGAAACTCGATAAACCGTGTCAGCGATGAGGCTGATAATATTGCTCGATTTTTTGAAGGATATCCCCTTAAATCGTTTCAGGATCTTTTTTTATTTTTCCATTGTGTTGATTGCTTTGATTTTATAATAGAGCAGTTTGGTGGAAACACGATTATTAAGGAAAAATTCTATAGAATTCTCACGATGAATGTTTATCAGAGTATTCTAGGTATATATCAATTTGAGCAATATTTTGGAGAATTATTAGCAAATATAAACCCACACGAATCATCGACTTTATTTTACTTAAAAAAAATTAATAGCCAGGTTCCAATGGGAGCGATAGTGCAACTGCGAAGTCTTGCCGCGGAAACAGCTATAAAATTATATGAGTTGTCAAAAAAAGAAGATGATCTGAAGCTTGCGCTTCATTTACATTGCAGCTTACACGGTATGGATTTAAGTAAAGCGCAAGAAATTCGAGCATTGCTTAATGTGTACCCGAAAATTTCTGCAGAGTCTATACGAAATGCAACTATGGTTCAGAAAAACTTATACGAACGAGAAAAATCTAAAGATTTGAGGGAAGATTTAAAAGGTTTAATCTGTTTTTGGAAGGACGACAGTAATAAATTACGAGAGAATAACGCCGATAGCGAAGTGATCGAAAATAAACATACTGTTTAAAATTAAATCATTTCTAAACGTAAGATGAAACTTTAGAAAGACAATGTTTATAATAAAGCCTGTTATACATTGCAATGGTTGTATTTATGGGTATCCCAAACCTGCTTACCTGGTTGCGTATTTTATTAGTTCCGATTTTTGTTTTATTATTTTATTTGCCTTTTCATACCAGTCGTGTCATTGCAACCCTGATCTTTTGTTTTGCTGCCATGACGGATTGGTTAGATGGTTATCTAGCGCGCAGCTGGGGCCAAGTTTCAAAGTTGGGTACTTTTTTAGATCCTGTCGCAGATAAACTTACTGTTGCTACGGCTTTGATTTTATTGGTCGGTGAGCATCAATTGCCTTATTTAAGTATTCCTGCCATCGTGATTGTGGGTCGCGAGATTACGGTGTCTGCTTTGCGTGAATGGATGGCTGAAGTGGGTAAGCGTGCAAGCGTTGCTGTTTCATTTCTTGGAAAAATAAAAACCACACTGCAAATGTCTGCGGTCATTTTATTATTGCTTTATCAACCCGATGGCGGTCCTGCTTTATTAGGCAGTATTGGTTATGTTTGTTTATGTTCAGCAGCCGGCTTAACCTTATGGAGTATGTGTCTCTATTTAAAAGCTGCTTGGCGTGACTTGTTATCTTGACAGAATTTATTGACGCGTAGACAATAGCCGCACTTTGTGAGGCGGGAATAGCTCAGTTGGTAGAGCGCAACCTTGCCAAGGTTGAGGTCGCGAGTTCGAGCCTCGTTTCCCGCTCCCTAGTATTTTAAAAAAGATAATGCAGTTTTGGCTGGGTGGCAGAGTGGTTATGCAGCGGCCTGCAAAGCCGTGTACGTCGGTTCAATTCCGGCCCTAGCCTCCACGTTTCCTCAAGGTTATTTTATTTTTTTGTATCAATGCCCGGGTGGCGAAATAGGTAGACGCAAGGGACTTAAAATCCCTCGGTGGTAACACTGTGCCGGTTCAAGTCCGGCTCCGGGCACCAGAAAAAGTTTTTTAAAGTGCAGTTATGGCGTTTGTAGTCACTGAACGATGTATTCGTTGCAAATACACGGATTGTGTTGAAGTGTGTCCCGTGGATTGTTTTTATGAAGGACCCAACATGTTGGTTATCAATCCAGAGGAATGTATCGATTGCGGTTTATGTGAACCTGAATGTCCAGTGAACGCGATTTGTGCAGAAGACGCTCTGCCTGAAAAATATCACTACGCGTTGACGCTTAATACACGTCTTGCTCAAAAATGGTCGCAATCTAATATTACGAAACATAAAGATCCCCCTCAGGATGCAGATGAATGGAAAGATTGCCTGGATAAATTACATTATTTACAAGAGGAATAAGAGTATTAGCGCAACCTTGTTGATCTTTGAGACAGCAACTGAAGCCTGCTCGGTTGCTTTATCCTATCGAGATTGTATCTTCGAGCGTTATCAATTTGTTCTCCAAAAACACAGCGAATTAATTTTACCGATGGCACACGCTTTGCTAGCAGAATCAGGCGTAACTTTGGCTAATTTAGATGCCTTGGTTTTAAATCGAGGTCCAGGTAGTTTCACCGGTGTGCGCTTAGCCAGCAGTGTGATACAAGCCATTGCTTTAGCCTTTGATCTTCCTGTTATTCTTATTTCTAGTTTGCAAAATTTAGCCCAAGCTGTTTATCATGCCCACGGTGTTACGCATGTGTTAGCTGCTTTGGATGCACGTATGCAGCAAATTTATTGGAGTAATTTTATTTTGGATTCTCAACAGCATATGCAGGCACAGGCTGAAGAATCTGTGATCGCGCCTGAGACTATTGTTTTGAGCCAATCCGATCAAACGTGCATCTGGGTAGGCGCAGGGAGTGGTTGGGATCGTTACCATGATGCTTTATCATTCGCATTAACTGATCGTGTATGTAGATGGATTCCTGATTGTTATCCAAAAGCGAGTGCTAGTGTAGTATTGGCCCAGCGGCAGTATGATCAAGGAAATTTTGTATCTGCTCAGAACGCTTTGCCTGTATATGTTCGTGATGAGATTGCGAAGAAATCTGGAAAATGTACTCATGGATAAATATCTACTCAGCATTTTGGTTTGTCCTTTATGCAAAGCAAGTTTAGTGTATGATAAGCCACGACAAGAACTTGTATGCCGTTTTGATCGCTTAGCTTATCCTATTGAAGAGGGTATTCCTGTAATGTTAGAGCAAAGAGCACGTACAATTTCATTAGAAGAATACGATCGACTCACTTGAAATAATTATGCAAGCTGAATTAGAAACGCTTATTCAAACAACACGCTTAGAGGTTTCTCTTGTTCATGATTTAACAGCATTGATGCAGCTGCGTAGTCATGTATTAGGTCCGAAAGGTCGGCTGACTGCCTATTTAAAGCAGATGAAAACTTTATCAACTGATCAACGTCAGGCAGTGCATCATGCGAAACAAGTTATTACAGAATTATTAGAAAGCGCCTTCGATCGTGTACAAGCGCAGGTATTAGAACAAAAATTATTAGCGGATGCGATTGATGTTAGTTTGCCCGGTTGCGGTCAAAGTCTAGGTGGTTTGCATCCAATCACAATTGTATTGCAGCGAATTGAACGCTTGTTGATCTGTGAAGGATTTACGCCGGTTACCGGCCCTGAGATAGAAGACGATTATCATAATTTTACAGCACTCAATATTCCAGAGAATCATCCAGCGCGCGCTTTGCATGATACCTTTTATCTCAATAATGGATTATTACTGCGAACACATACGTCTCCTGTACAAATACGCGCGATGCGAGAGCATGATTTGCCTTTAAATATCATCGCCTCTGGCCGTGTGTATCGTTGCGATGCGGATGTAACGCATACACCGATGTTTCATCAAGTCGAGGGATTGTGTATCGATACACAGGCTAACTTCGCGCAACTCAAGGGATTGCTTACTCATTTTTTAAAACAATTCTTTGAACGATCTGATTTAAACATTCGTTTTCGTCCTGCTTATTTTCCGTTTACTGAACCTTCCGCTGAGGTTGACGCAAGCTGTGTCTTGTGTTCTGGCCAAGGGTGTCGCGTCTGTGCACACACGGGTTGGTTGGAATTGCTCGGTTGCGGCATGGTACATCCGAATGTATTGTGCGAAGCAGGCATCGATCCGGAACGCTATAGGGGTTATGCATTTGGTATGGGTGTCGAACGTCTCGCGTTAATTCGTTATGGCATACCTGATTTGCGTTTGATGTTTGAACATGATCTTCGTTTTTTGGAACAATTCAAGCATGAAATTCAGTGAATCTTGGTTGCGTAGCTGGTTTGATCCAGCAATAACAACACAACAATTGGCTGAGCAATTCACTTTGCTCGGTTTAGAAGTCAATTCAGTGACAAAAGTATCTGAGCAGTTTACTCACGTTGTTGCAGGACGTGTGTTAACTGTAACGCCTCATCCTAATGCAGCGCGTTTACGCGTATGTACCGTGACGATTGGACAAGCAGATACGCTAACAATTGTTTGTGGCGCTCCTAACTTGCGTTCTGGTTTGTGCGTAGCGGTGGCTAAACCGGGTGCTGTTTTATCAGCTGATAAAACGATCACAGAAACTTCTTTCCGTGGCGTAGTTTCGCAGGGTATGTTGTGCTCTGCCTATGAATTAGGTTTGTCTGATGATCACGCTGGCATTTTAGAATTACTGGATGATGTTTCTTTAGGACGTGATCTGCGCGATTATTTTCAACTCGATGATCATAGCTTTGATATACATCTCACACCCAATCGTGGAGATTGTTTGAGTATTCTGGGTTTGGCGCGTGAAATTGCAGCGGTTCATCACAATGCTGTTGAGCTACCTGAGTGGCCGATCATTTCCAGTGTAGATGAAACAATTGTGCCCATTACGATTCAGGATCCCAAAGCCTGCCCGGTTTATCGCGGACGCAGTATCCACGGTATCAATCCTTTGGCTCAAACACCCTTGTGGTTATCTGAACGCTTGCGTCGTAGTCATGTGCGTAGCATTCATCCTGTTGTCGATGTAACAAATTATGTATTGCTCGAACTCGGTCAACCCTTACACGCATTTGATCTCAATCAATTAGTTTCAGGGATTCAGGTGCGCTCTGCTAAATCAGGTGAGTTGATCACCTTACTGAATGGTAAAACAGTCAGCTTGGATCCAGAAACACTTGTTATAGCGGATGCACAGCGTCCGCATGCCATTGCAGGGGTGATGGGCGGTTTTGATTCGGCTGTACGCGCTGATACCGATACTATTTTTTTAGAAAGCGCATTTTTCAATCCGATGTGTTTGCGTGGACGCGCGCGTCAATACGGATTAGACAGTGAAGCAGCGTATCGTTATGAACGGGGAGTGGATCCGACTTTAAATCATTATGCCTTGGAACGTGCAACACAATTGATTCTAGAGATTGCAGGGGGTACACCGAGTTCTATCGTCTGTGCAAATTACCCAAATCATTTGCCAATAAAACCACGTATTTTTTTACGCAGCGCTCAAATCGAAGCTGTGTTAGGTCTGCATTTTACAGATACTGATATTATTACCTTATTAAGTAACTTAGGGATGCAAGTAGAGAAAGAAGCTCAAGATTATTGGGTGAGCGTACCAAGCTGGCGTTTTGATTTGAATTTAGAAGTGGATCTTATTGAAGAATTAGCACGTTTGTATGGTTATCAAGCGATTCCTATGCGCAGAGCAAAGCGACCTGCAGCAAAAATAAGTAATACGCGATCTTTATTGCAACGATTACGCCAGGTTTTAGTAGATCGTGGTTATTATGAAGCGATCACTTATAGTTTTGTCTCGCCACGCGCACAGCAATGCATCGATCCGCAGTGCGATCCTATCACGGTAACTAATCCTATCTCCAGCGAGTTATCAGTATTGCGTACCAGTTTGTGGCCTGGTTTACTCGCCTCCGTTGCTTACAATCATAAGCGGCAACACGTACGTGTACGCTTATTCGAAACGGGTTTACGTTTTATAGCCAATGATCACGGTGTGCAACAACAATCGATGTTAGCAGGTGTTATTAGTGGGGATCGTTATCCAGAACAGTGGGCTGAAAAAACACAGGCGAACGATTTTTTTACTCTCAAAGCCGATCTGGAAATACTATTGCAATTTATGAATGTACAGGCTGTATTTATTTCCGCGCTGCATCCGGCGCTACATCCGGGCCAAACAGCTGCCATTCAAATACAGGATCGCGTGCTGGGTTATTGTGGTGCCTTGCATCCTAAATTATTAGATGAATTTGAATTACAGGGACCAATTTATTTATTTGAGATTGCATTAGACCCGATTGTATCTTCAACGGTTCCAACATTTCTTCCTTATTCTAAATTTCCTAGCATGCGACGCGATCTTTCATTCTGGATCGCAGCAAAGATTTCTGTGCAAGCTGTTTTGGAATGCGTTAAAGCGAGCGCCGGTTTATATTTACACGATGTTTGTTTATTCGATGTTTATACATCTGCCTCTGATACGACACGGCGTAGTCTCGCCTTAGGATTGATCTGGCAGCATCCGACGCGCACCTTACTGGATACGGAGGTTGATGCGTATTTTGAACAAGTATTAGTTGATTTGCGCCAGCATTTTCAGGTTCAATTGCGTGATCGATGATCCTGTAATCGTCGGTGTTGATGAAGCGGGCTGCGGTCCGCTCGCCGGTCCCGTCATTGCGGCCGCTGTTATTTTGAATGCAAATAAACCGATTATGGGTCTGGCTGATTCTAAATTATTGTCTGCGATTCGACGAACCTATCTTGCCGATCAGATTCGTGAGCATGCATTAGCAACCAGTATTGGTAGAGCCGATGTTTTTGAAATTGATAAAATCAATATTCTACAAGCGAGTTTATTAGCGATGCAGCGTGCTGTTTCTGGCTTATCAATTCAGCCTGATCTGGCTTTGATTGATGGACGTCACAGCCCCGCGTTGGTTTGCGCAGTGCGCACGATTATACGGGGTGATCGCTTTGTTGCTGTCATTAGTGCCGCTTCTATCATTGCCAAAGTATACCGTGACGCGGAAATGCTGCGTTGGGATGAACAGTATCCAGGCTATGGTTTTGCACAACACAAAGGGTATCCAACGCGTGCACATTTACAGGCATTAAAAAAATTAGGCGTCACGCCATTGCATCGGCGCTCATTCGCACCGGTGAAACAAATTATTCAGAAAGAAACTTTATTTTAAAGTTTTCACTCGACGAGACATGGAGAGACGAAGGCGTAGTCGAGAAGCCCCGGAAGGCGTGCGTTGACGGGCGAAGCAGGAAACGCGTCATGCCGTCAAGTCACTGTGAGAGCAATGACGACGGCCCCGAAGGCCACCCGGTTAGGGTGACTGCCGTAGGGGTCTCCGGCACTGTGAGCGCAGGACGATCCGGGTCCATTACTAGTCGCGTTATGCGAATTTATTTTGGGGCCACGATGGCCAAAATGTTTCATGAGCATAGCGACTCTCTGACTTTAGAATGTCACACAAAATAGATTTGAGTTCTGATATGCCTTCTACAGTTCATATATCAATTCAGTCATGGATTTATATCCCTAAGAAAATTAAGCGACTTTTATATAAAGAATTTCCTGAGTTAGAGCGCGCCGAAGCATATATACGAAGCGTGAGTCCAGCCATGTGGACTTTTGGAATTTCCGGAATAAGAGAAACCAGAATAATAGAAAAAGGAGCATTATCTATTTCCGAACAGGAACCACAATTACAACTCGTACCTTATTTTGCTGAAACTTATTTTTCTGAAAAAGGTCTTAGTTTTTGGCAATTGAAACTTCCATTATTAAAAGCTCGGGATTATTTTTACAAAATTTTGTCTTTGTTTTGCGGTGATGTTCAATGCGGTTCTGATATAACAAATTATTCAGGTATTTTTCTTCGTTCATTTACTCATTCTGAAGAGTTTTCGGAGTATCTCTCTCAGCTGCCTGATAAAGAAAAGTGGAAATTATACTGGGATCATCTTCCTTTCTTAACTTTAGATACTCTGCTTGATCTACTTCATATTCTGCAAATACAGCACTTGATTTATTCTGTACCCTTCGCAAGAACGGTAGATTATTTAAACGCTCTGCGCAAAAGATTAGATGAATCGAATTATTCTCACCCGTTTTTCAATGCTGCATTAAGTTGTCTTTGTGATATAAGCGCTTTAAATCAATACATCCGCGAAATTGATATGGAGATTTCTATTGAAAGTGTTGTTTTACAAAAAAACCCTGCCTCTATCATTGCTTTTTTTACGCTACTAAATAATCATGTTGCTGTTATTAAGAGATCAATGCAAGAAGAAAGACTAGCAAATTTAGATTTTACTTATATTAAATCAAAGTTATTTCTGTATTTAGAAGAATTTTCTATATCACGGGATGAAAATTTAAATTTTATGTCTGCAGATTTTATGAGTGCAGCAAGTGGTCGCTTAATAAATAGAATCGGTGATCCAAGACCCGAATGGATGCGTCTGAATCACTTACTATTACTAGTGCCTGGCATGCCAACGTATATACAAGAACATTTAGACCAGGAAAAATTATTCGAACTTTATAAGAAAGGGATTGGAAAAGAACTTTTATCTCAATTTCTTTTTCGTATCGTTCAGAAGCGTTGTTTCAATGACACACTTTTTGATTATCTTGATTTATTATTTGAACATATAAGATGTTCTGGAGACTTTAATGATTTTACACTTTTTCTATTAGGACAACTGTGTTCTGCACACACTGATATACAGCGCCTAATTGAGATAATGCCGAGTTATTATAATTACATTAGAAAGAATGTTCAGGAAAAGAAAAGAAATAAGTTATCTAATAAAGACATAATAATTTTATTATGTAATAAGCTTGCATCTGTCTTACCTCACTGTCCAGAAAAATTACTCGAGAATGTATATAAGAGTTTAGAATCAAATGTATGTTTTCCTCCTACGCTTCCGACAGACGCTTTACAAAATATTTCATCAGAGATGGAAGCACTCCTTGAGCGGTTTGAACAGACAACATCTGAAGTTCCAAAGGCGAACGAGATAAATCGTAATAGTATTGAAGGCAGCACAGAAAAAAAGAAAACTATTGATGACGAGCTAGATCGATTAATGTTTTCAAAGGGTGGTGCTAAATCTTCATCTTTTTCTGGTAATAGCATAGAAAATACGAATATAAATCGTGTGCATAAAGTTAGTGGATTTTTTACTTCTAACAAAGACAGTAGCAGCAGTAGCGCAGAGCTTTTAAAAGTAGTGCAAGGCCTTTAAGTGAACATAATGTGTAATAGTTCAGATAAAAACGTCGAGCACTATTTTTTCGTTTCACCCAACCTATTTAAAGAGCGGCTTGACCTATCTGATAACGTATCAGTAGAAACACTTTCGATCTGAAAGAAAACACTTTTATAATTTAAAAAACTGGGTGGCGAACTTGAATCTTTTGGCTTATTTTCAAAAAACTTATCTATTTCGCTCTCCCTCATTGCTGCTTTTCTCTGCCTCATTATTTCGGATCGCCCCGAGTTGATCCATTCTAAAAGAGGGTTCAGGTTTGTTTCACGCAATGATGGATACTGCTTCCATTCTGCAAACTGCCGCTTAAACTGCCGCAGAAAAGTACCTAGAGTTTCACGAGGCATCTTGAGCTGAGTCGCTAACTCCTCTATCGTGCCAATTTCATTACTCCATTTTGATAGAATGAACACGCATTTTTTGAAAATACTTGCCTTTTGTTTTTCCGAGTATTTTGGATGTGCTTTCTTTTTTTCTTGATGGCTTGATTCTTTATGTAATTTACCAGAACAATCAGGAGGTTGTTTTAACTTACTCATCTGATTTTTCATTAAATTGATCTCCCATCGAATAGCGTGTATCCAATCGATACATGCATCGTTTTCTAGATTATTTGATTGAAGATAAGTTTGAATATAAATTTCACAATAGTTTTCTACTTTATTAATATGTTCTGCGAATTCACTTATTCGGTAACGCAGCTTTGAGTCATTAAGTTTTAAGCGATGAGCATCGATCAAATTTGGATAAGTTAGTTTGCGTGTACTTTGCCCTAAACTATCCAAACAATTTTCAAGAATCTTACAGAGTGTATCCTTATTCACACCATCCAACTTAGTTGGGTGTATCGTTTCCAGATAATTTGTAATAAGCCATGCTCTTAAATTATTTAAGTCGATATTTTCTTTGAGAAAAGACTTATACCTGCCGTTTAAATAGCTTATTGGATCTTCGTCCGGATCAGCTGACTCAATCGCAGGCTTTTTAGAATATTTCAGTTTTTGCGCCCACTCTAAAAAAGGAATTAAATTTCTATGAGTATATTTATCGCCTTTTTTTAAATAATCACTTATTTCTTTCTCTATCCAGTTCTTCAAAGTATTGTACTTAATAGTAATATCCATTTGCTCAGCTAATTTTTTTATTGAATTGATTGAATCTGGATTATTTTTTACTTTACTCCAGCAATTCAAAAGATGGCTAAATTTTTCTTTTTTTTCATATTTTGTTCGTTCATTTATTTTAGAACGCTTTATATCTCCCATAAAATCAAAAAATGAAACTAAGTTTGCGTTGGGATAGTTGTCTTTATCTTCTAGCCATTTATCTCTTTCATTATTGCCCCAACACCACAAATTTAGATTATTGACCTTAATGTTCTTGGTCGATTGTAATTGCTCAGCTAACGCTTTCATTGAACGAATGGTATTGTTTTTTACTAATTCCGAGCAATCTGCAAGAATAGAAATCTTTTTGTTTGCTTCAAACCTTTGTCTTTTCATGCAAAATCCTCAATTCTTTTCTTTTTTGATCCGGTCATCTACCCAACAGTACACGGTAATGATAAATTCTTCCTTATCTCCATACCCATAAAAGTTGAGCGCGCCGTTACCTATGCCTAAAAAACAAACTGCTACGTTTTTTCAATCTAATCCTGGTGTTTCAAACGCTGCGATACATTCTACAATGGTTTCTTTGTCGATTCAGTCGTGGATTCATGGCTATCCTGAATTAATTAAACATTTGTGTAAAAAATTTACTGAATTCAAGAGGGCGATGTATTTACTTTATACTTGGTCTCCTGAAGGAATGTATAACAAAACATTTGTTATGCGAGAGAATATGCGGCTCAGGTCGCGTTGTGTCGGAAATAATTTGTATTTTTGGGAATTAGAGCTTCCTTTTTCAAACGCTTTAACTTGGTTTAATGAATTTTTAGCTTGGATTCGCGCTCATCCTATGGATAATTCTGATTCTGAGAAAGAAAATCAGATAAATCTCATTTATTTTGTTTTCCTTCAATCAGAATCATTTCGTAAGGGTCTTTCTTGCTTGCCTATAAGTGAGCAGTTATGGCTCTTTATAGATAATCTTGCTGTTTTATCTTTTGATTGCCTGTTACTGTATTTGTATTGTATGCCATCAATACCGCGCCATATTCTTTCTTTCTCTGATGAAACTGCCCGATTTTATTTACGTATGCTGTTCAATACGCTAAATGAGTCGAACTATTTGCATCCATTTATTTTAATAACAATAAGTCTGCTTAATGATGTATCTGTTTTAGAGACTTTAAAATCAGATATTGATGAGAAAAAACTACCAGAGCATGCATTATTTTATTTGTGTGACGTAGTAAATGAGCAAACTTACCTCGTAAAAAATGCTTCAAATGTTACTTTGGATGATGATAAAAATAAACAAGCGCTTGAGCTTGCTCAAGATGAATATATTCTTCCGCATCGATACAGACAAGAGACGCTTTTTAAATATTTACAGGGCGAAAAAAAAGAAAATCCAGACTTTATTTCTGAGATAGTTGAGTATTTAAAATGCAGCATTGAGTATAAAGAGCGAACATGGCCTCAGAATCATTGCTTATCATTATTGATCCCAGGTGTATTAACGTCCATACAAGAAAACTTAAACGCAGATGAGCAATGGCAGCTTTATAAAAACTCTATGGGGATAAAAGTTTTACCTGCGTATCTTTTTCTTTGTCTTCCCGCTGTTCAAGAACGCTTTTTGGAGAACAGATGTGATGGTCGTGAAAGCTACGAGCGTTTTTTATTTGACTATATAGAAAAAAGTATTGAAGGAAAATTGAATGCTTTTTCACTTTTTCTGTTGGGACAGCTACATGCTTCTACGCGTATAATAACTGCCTTTCGAGATGAAACTTTATCAGCTAAGTATGTAGAAAATAGATATTTAATTCGTCAAATGCTAGCTTCTCGCATAGAGCGTGAGCATAGCTTAGCGCTGCTAAAGAGTGATTTATTAGTTTTGCCCAATAGCGAGGGTATCAATGACAATGATTTACTTGATGTCGATATCGTTAACGATATCAATGTAGATTCATTGCATAAAGAACTTTATCCTGCTGTAAATCCTTTTGAGTTTTTTACTGATTCTGATGAGCGGCATTTAGTAAAAGACTCCTCTATGACGGACGCTCCTTCCCTTTGATTAATTGAGTTACTGTTTTATCAAAGTTTTATGACAATTTCTTGCATTCGTATTCGCGGTGCTCGCACCCACAATCTTAAAAATATTAATTTAGATTTGCCTAGAAATCAGTTAATTTTAATTACAGGGTTGTCTGGTTCTGGTAAATCCTCGCTGGCTTTTGATACTTTATATGCAGAAGGGCAGCGACGTTACGTAGAATCTTTATCCGCTTATGCGCGCCAATTTTTGTCGATTATGGAAAAACCTGAGATAGATAGTATTGAAGGTTTATCGCCCGCGATTGCTATTCAACAAAAATCGACTTCACATAATCCGCGTTCTACTGTCGGTACAGTGACAGAAATTTATGATTACTTACGCGTTTTATTTGCACGGGTTGGTGAGCAACATTGTCCAGAACACGGCTGCGTTTTAACGGCGCAGACGATCAGTCAGATGGCCGATCATATTTTGGCTTTACCTGAAGGAAGTCGCTTACTGCTTTTGGCTCCCGTTGTCAGACAACAAAAAGGGCAGCATAGCGAATTATTAGAACGCTTGGCGGCTTCCGGTTATTTACGTGTACGTATTGATCAAGAGGTCATCGATCTGGATCCCGTGCCACAGATAGCAGCACAGCATAAACACAGTATTGATGTGGTTGTCGATCGTTTGTCGATTCGCCCTGGTGTGCGACAGCGTTTAACCGATTCATTAGCAACGGCTTTAAAATTAAGTGAAGGTTTAGTTTTGATTGCGCAGGTGGATCTTAAAGAAGAGTTATTATTTTCAGCACGTTTTGCTTGCCCGCATTGTGATTATAGTTTTTTACAATTAGAGCCGCGTTTATTTTCTTTTAATAATCCGATAGGCGCCTGTCCTCATTGCGATGGTTTAGGCATGGAAGCGTTATTTGATCCGAAAAAATTGATGTATCCTGATAAAGAAGAATTAGCGCGGTATTTAAGCAGCCAACCTTGCACTGTTTGTAAAGGTACGCGTTTGCGCAAAGAATTACATCATGTATTTATTGCACAGCATTCTTTGCCTCAATTGTCTTCGTTAGCATTATGCCAATTGCATGATTTTTTTAAACAATTACAGTTGACAGGTCATCGTGCTGAGATTGCCTTAAGCTTGCAGAAAGAGATAGTGAATCGTTTGCGTTTTTTAATCGATGTCGGTTTAGACTATCTCTCTTTAGATCGACGCGCTGATAGTTTATCCGGCGGTGAGTTGCAAAGAATTCGTTTAGCCAGTCAAATTGGTTCCGGTTTGGTCGGCGTTCTCTATGTGTTGGATGAGCCTTCGATCGGATTACATGCACGTGATCATGAGCGTCTGCTTGATACTTTATTTCATTTGCGTGATTTAGGTAATACTGTGTTAGTCGTTGAACACGATGAAGAAACTATTCGTCGTGCTGATTATGTGGTTGATATAGGCCCAGGCGCAGGTGTACACGGAGGCTTTGTGATTGCGCAAGGTTCTCCAGAAGAATTGCTTGAGCAATCCGGTTTGACGGCAGATTATTTAACAGGTCGTCGTTCCATCGCTGTACCCACGCAACGTGTTAAACCTAATTCAGAACGTATGCTGCGTTTAGTGGGTGCTGACGGTCATAATTTAAAAAATCTAATGATCGAATTTCCGTTAGGTTTAATGATCTGTATTACAGGCGTATCAGGTTCTGGTAAGTCAACCTTAATATACGATACCTTATATCCGGCTGTAGCAGCTCATTTGCATCACACTGTACACACTCAGTCGCGTATGTATCAGACGATATCTGGTTTAGATTATTTGGATAAGATTATTGTGATCGATCAATCACCGATTGGTCGTACACCGCGTTCTAATCCCGCAACCTATACGGGTTTGTTTACGTTCATTCGAGAATTATTTGCAGCGACGATTGAAGCACGCTCACGTGGTTATGCTGTGGGTCGTTTTAGTTTTAACGTGAAAGGAGGGCGTTGTGAAGCCTGCGAAGGGGAGGGTTTAATTAAAATAGAAATGCATTTTCTAGCGGATGTGTATGTAAGCTGCGATGTTTGTAAAGGACAGCGTTATAATCCAGAGACGTTGGAGATTTACTATAAGGGAAAAAATATTTATGAAGTTTTGGGTATGACCGTAGAAGAGGCACAGGTATTTTTTTCTTCTATTCCCACTATCATGCGTGTACTTGAGTCGTTGACCGAAGTGGGTCTTTCTTATATTCGATTAGGTCAGAGCGCTACGACCTTATCCGGTGGCGAAGCGCAACGTATTAAACTCGCGAAAGAATTATCAAAGCGCGCTACAGGTAAAACACTCTATTTATTGGATGAACCAACTACGGGGTTACATATTCACGATGTTGCGCACTTATTAGTGCTGATGCAGCGTTTGCGTGATAAGGGAAATACAGTAATCGTGATCGAACATCATTTAGATGTTATTAAGACAGCGGATTGGATTATTGATTTAGGTCCAGAAGGGGGCGTCAAAGGTGGAGCGCTTGTTTGTTCAGGTACGCCCGAGACTGTTGCTCGCTGTTCACAATCGCACACAGGCCGATTTTTACGATCGAAATTAATGATGTGATCTGTAAAAGAATAATTAATCTGAGTTGACAAGAAAAAGCCCGAAATAACACGGGCTTTTTCTACAAACAAGATAAGAATTTAGTTATAACAATTTAACCAAATCTATAACCAACACCTACGGCCACAAAATCAATAGGGCCAGGATGGTTTTTACCAACAGGTTGGATGTGAGTCCAAGAAATATCGATTGGTAAATTGTTAGTCATAAAATCATGACTAACACCAAGACCAATTTCTGGAGCAATTGAGCGACGTCTCACATTGAAAGCAGCATTGTCTATTTTTATTGGACTCGTATCTGAACCCAATATAGGACCACCGCCTGTAATGTCAGTCGTAACATAAGCTAAACCAAGCTTGCCATAGAGATCAGTAGGATGTCTTGCATCTTGAAGAATTGGCAGAGAGGCTTTAGCCGCTAGATCCACAGCCCATTGAGACGCTGATACAACATTGCTATTGCCCAAGAAGGTATCAAAATTTTTGCTTTGGAAACTCAAATAACCGAGTTCGAATGCAAGATTGGGTAGCATTTGGTATCCAATAAGAATGCGACCAGCAAGGCTGCCAGATAATCTCATGTCGCCATTGGGTAACGTACCGCTTTGTCCAGCATCATTACTGAAATTAATGCGATTACTCGTTATCTTACTACGTCCTGTAAAACCCAATTGTAACCCCGCATAAAAGGGACCTGAGTTTGGAGATGCAGATACTTCGGTTGGAACAGCAGGCTCGGCATTGTTATTTACATTGTCGGGCGTAGCTGCTTGGGCTGCAAGCGTACCTAAGGTAGATAACGCTGCAAAAACCGAAGCGGTTAGTACTTTTTTTAACATTGTTTGCTCCTAACACGTTTAACTAGTTAAAAACGAGAGCCCGTATTTAAACGCTATGGTATAGGGTTTGTCAAGAGTTTGGTTAAGTTTTGCGCATTACTTCAAGTAATTAGCAGTTAATTAGAGGGCGCTGTGTACTATATTAATTCAATCTAAGTGCTGATAATTTTTAGGAGTTTTTGTGCCAAATCCAGATCTGAATACACGGGTGAATTTTTCTAAAGTGCTAGCAGGTATTATAGAAAGTTTCGTTGTCCCTGGTGCTATGGCTATTGTTTATACCTTGCCTTTAATTACTGAATTACAAGCGCATTCAGAAAAACAAGATGAAAATGTTCATAACGCATTGCAATTTTGGTCTTCTGTCGTAGCTACTGGCCTCGGTTTTTTATCCATGTCTGTACAATTTGCCAGCACTTTATCTCGTATTGCAAAAGATAAAAACGCAGATTGGTTGAGCGCATTTCTTAACATCGGCAGCTCTGAAAATTTGTCTGCAAAGGAGATCATCACGTCATTTAATTTAGCGGTAAAGAAAAAAGAAGATTTAACAAAAAAAGTAAAAGCAGCACGCATTGAGGAAGCGCCGCATAGTAGTCGGAGTGCGCGTAACGTTGAAGTTTTGTTAAAAGAAAAACAAGATTTAATAAATAGTCTGCATGAATTAGAGACACAATTGCAAGAAGTATTAGAGGATTTAAAGAAAAGTTATTATCGTGCGGTTGATCGTAGTTCAGAATCACAATTAACAAAATTGGATAATATTACACGCTATGCTGAAATGTTTGGACTAATAGGTATATTTTTTTCACGTACGACCGCAGTGATTGATACATTACGAACTTATTTAGGTACTTTTAATTCAAAAACAAGCTATGAGCATATATCTACAGTACTTACACAAGTTATTAATCTAGCATTTCCAGCCAGCGGTGTTATCTTAGGGAGTGCAAAATGGCTAAATCAGGTAGAGTTAAGTGAAGACGATCTAAAAAAATTAAATGAGGTTGTTAAGGGAAGTCAAGAAGAAGTTAAAGGATTGATATCTGAATTAGATGATATAAAAGAAATCTTGTCTCAATTATCTCATGATGTTGAACAAACAAAAATAAAAGCGCAGGATGGGGATGACTATATAAACGTATTGATGGGTGCTAGTAGTAGAAAAAAATTTTTTGAGACGAAAGAAAGCGACACTGTTGATTCTGACGATCGTACACCACTAATAAAGGGCAAAGACAAAAAAACTACCCGTAAATTTCAGTGATCGTTATTAAAAAATAAGGTTTACTACGCTGCTTTCAACTTAAAGCACAGCGCATATGTAAAGCGCGTGCATTTAACGCAACATTGTGCACACGCAAGAAGTCAACCTCTTTACACGCTAAGTGATAAGAAATCAATGCTGTTTCGAAATCTCGATCATGCACAGAACCGTCTGTTACCTTATTTAAAAAAGATTTGCGCGAATGGCCAATTAAAATAGGAAGATTTAATTGCTTGAATCGTTCAATTTGGTTTAATAAAGTAAAAGATTGCTCGGCTGTTTTACCAAACCCAATGCCTGGATCAAGGATCAACTGTTCTCGACGAATGCCTGCCCTTATTAATTCATTTAAACGTTGTTTGATCCAACATAAGACTTCATCAGAAACATTTTTATCCGCTGTGATCAGTCGTTTTGGATCAGCGGGAATACCTAAGTGATGCATAAATACGCAACGCACACCGGACTCGCGAACAATTGCGCGCATCGCAGGATCCTCAAGACCACTGACATCATTGATCCAATCGACGCCTAAATCCAGCGCTTTTTTAGCGACAAAAGCATGACGTGTATCAATACTGATCTTGGGTCTAAACGATTTTTCTTTCCAATGTCTCATTAAGCTTTGCAGTATCGCTTCTAAGCGTAACCACTCTTGTTTTGGAGAAATCGATTGTGCATTGGGTCGCGTTGATTCAGCACCCACATCGATACTATGGGCCCCTTCATTGAATAAATGAATAGCCTGCGTTAAAGCGGCATCCACGGTTGTATACAAACCACCATCGGAAAAAGAATCCGGTGTGCAGTTTAAAATTCCCATTAATTCAGGTGTATCAACACGTTGTAGAATTTGTCGTGTTTTTTGAGGCGCTTGTCCTGCATGACGTGAGCCCCACGTTTGTGCAATTTCCTGAGCAGAACCTAGCAGTGGATGTTGCCAATCCGGCATAAGATCTAAAAGCGGCCAGAGTGCAAACGGCCGCTTATGTAATTGTCTGTGAGGTATGTGTAAGTGAGGTCGATCAAAAACTTGATTGGCCCAAGCTAAAATATCAATGTCAATAATACGGGGGGCCCAACGCTGACGTTGTTTACGTCCCATGTAAATTTCAATACGCTTAATCTGATTGAGTACGGCTTCAGGTTGTAAATCAGTCTTGCAATAGACAGCTAGATTTAAAAAAGGTAAATTCCAATCACATTCTACTTGCTCGGGTAACAAGGCATCGGATACGTATAGGGCGGACACACGTTCTACTTGAATCACACCGCAGCGCTGTATTAGGTGTACAGCGTAGCGTAAATTCTTTAAACTATCGCCCAAATTACTGCCGATACCTAAAATGAACATAGATTAAATCATTCCCCCTGAATAAATTCGAAGACCGGTAAGCGTTTTGCAATTACCCTTTAAAAGAGGTCAATAGTATTATGGATTTCGAACAACAACAATCGCGTCTCGCGGATCTTGTGCAGCACGGTAAGAAGCAAGGATTTGTAACCTATGCTGAGATCGATTATTACTTACTCGGGGATGCACCTAATGATATGGATCATGAACAACTGCAGCTGCAACTTGATGAAATCATTTTGATGCTCAACGAACACTCCATTCCCGTCTGTGAAGTTCCTCCTGACATGGAAACTTTGCTGGCCTCAGGCGTAATTAAAACAGCTAACTCAGATGAAGAAGGGAATGCAGAGCTCAGCGCAAGCGCCTTATTACAAAGTGAATTAGGCAAACCAGCTGATTCAGTACGTATGTACATGCGTGAAATGGGCAGCGTTGAACTATTAACGCGTAATAGCGAAATTATGTTGGCTAAACGCATCGAAGAAGGCACACAACTCATTCAAACTGCATTGGCACAATACATCGAGAATATACGCGATATTATCGATTGCTACAAACAACTAGGTCCGGAACATCAAACGGATCGTTTGCACGATATTATGAGCGGATTCTTAGATGCAGAAGAAATGTTGGTAGCTCAAGCTACTTCGAGTGAAGAAGAAGGCGAATCAGGTGAAGGTGAATCAGGTGAAGGCGACGGTGGACTTTCAGAAGAAGAGCTAAATGCCGGACCTGATCCCGCCTTTGCGCGAGAACGCTTTGCACAATTGGAAGCGCATTATAAAAATTGCGCTGCACTACAAAAAAAGTATGGAACGCATCATAAAAAAACACAAAAACAGATGCATGCGCTCACCCAAGTTTTTATACAATTTAAATTAATTCCGCGACAACTAGAACGTTTAAGCCGTAACATGCGCAGCTTCTTAGACAATGTGCATACACAAGAGCGTACGATTTTTAATTTATGCGTAACGCATGCAAGAATGCCGCGTAAATTATTTATTGAATCATTTCAAAAAAATGAAACTGATCTCAATTGGATTAAACAACATATTGCTGCTGAAAAACCTTATTCAGAAAGTCTGACGGTACTTAAAACTAAAATCATCCAAGCGCAAACGCGACTTCTTGAGCTAGAGCAGACGCTCCAATTGAGTATCTCGGATATAAAAGCTATCAATCAACAGATGTCGCTCGGAGAAATGAAGGCACGACGCGCTAAAAAAGAAATGATTGAAGCCAATCTACGTTTAGTTATTTCTATTGCTAAGAAATACACTAATCGCGGCTTACAATTTCTCGATCTCATTCAAGAAGGAAATATTGGCTTAATGAAAGCAGTTGACAAATTTGAATACCGTCGTGGTTATAAATTTTCAACTTATGCAACCTGGTGGATTCGTCAAGCGATCACGCGTTCCATTGCTGATCAAGCACGCACGATTCGTATTCCTGTGCATATGATCGAGACGATCAATAAATTAAATCGCATCACACGTCAGATGATTCAAACAACGGGTAAAGAACCATCGCCTGAAGAATTAAGTAAGAAAACAGGATTGCCAGAAGACAAAATTCGAAGAATTTTAAAAATTGCCAAAGAACCAATTTCTATGGAAACGCCGATTGGCGAAGATGATGGTGATTCGCATTTGGGTGATTTTATTGAAGATGCGGCGGTACTATCGCCAATTGACGCTGCCACGATCGAAGGGTTGCGCGAAGCGATACAACATGTACTAGCAACGTTGACAACGCGTGAAGCAAAAGTATTGCGTATGCGCTTTGGTATCGATATGAACACAGATCATACGCTCGAAGAAGTTGGCAAACAATTTGATGTTACACGCGAACGCATTCGTCAAATTGAAGCAAAAGCTTTACGTAAATTACGTCATCCAGGTCGCTCAACTTTTTTACGTAGTTTTTTAGATCAAGAGGAATAAACGTATAGGATGATTCGCTGAATCCACTGCATACTGAAAAAATGATAAAGCATTGTTTTTTGGAAAATAAATGATTATGAGTCCTATTGCATTAAAAATGCCCATTGGCCAAAGTGACTTTAGCCTTTTAATCCAGAAGAACTATTATTTTGTGGATAAAAGTCTTTTTATTCAAGAGATACTTGAGGATTCTTCCGACATTATTCTCATCACGCGCCCGCGTCGGTTTGGGAAGACCTTGAATCTTTCCATGCTTCATTATTTTTTTTCTCAAGAAGTAGACGAGCAGAGTACAGCAAGCTTATTCGAAGGGTTAAAGATTCAAGAAGCGCCGGAAGAGATACGTCAGCATCAAGGAAGATATCCGGTCATTTTTTTAACCTTCAAAGATCTTAAATACACTACATTTGAAAGGACGTATCAGAATTTTTGTAGACTGATGGCTGTATTGTATGGGCAGCATCGTTATCTACTAGATACATTAGCCGACGAAGAGCAAAAAGAGTTTTGTGCTATTTTAGAAAAAAAAGCGTCATCGGATGTACTTGATCATTCATTGAAAACTTTAACGAATCATTTGTATCGTTATCACAAAGTAGCGCCGATCATTTTGATCGATGAATACGACACGCCGATTCAATCGGGGTATTTAAACGGCTATTATCCACAGATAGTCGAATTATTTCGGGCATTTTTAGGATCGGCGTTAAAAGACAATTCGCATTGTTTCAAAGCAGTGTTAACGGGGATTTTACGGGTCTCGAAAGAAAGTTTATTTTCCGGATTAAATAATCTGGAAGTGTATTCCGTGATTCATCCTAAGTACGGTCAATACTTTGGTTTTACGGAAGAGGAAGTGCAAAGACTCTTAGAGCAAGCTGGCTTACGGGATCAATCCTTAGCGATTCGTCAGTGGTACAACGGTTATCAAATGGGCCAACACATTATTTACAATCCCTGGTCGCTGTTAAACTGTGTTAAAAACGAAGGGTTGTTAAAACGGTATTGGCTCAACACCAGTGACAATAGCTTAGTGAAAGACTGTTTGTATCGTTCGGGATTAATTCACCAAGAAGTATTTGAGCGTCTCTTACAAGGGCAAACGATTCACTGTTCTATGGATGAAAACATTGTATTTCCTGATTTAAGCACTTCGAATAAAAATGAAGGCGTCATTTTAAGTTTTTTATTAATGGCCGGGTATTTCAAAGTAGTTTCGACAGACTACACAGAGCACGGCACACAGTGTCAGCTGGCCATTCCGAACATTGAGATTCGTGGGTTGTATGGGGCGCTTATCCAGGATTGGTTAGTCACGGGCCAACATCAGATAAGCCACAATCAATTTTTAGAGGAATTATTACAAGGAGATATTCCTGCGTTTGAGGAATCCTTTCGATTTTTATTAGAGAACACGATCAGCGTACATGATTTAAGTAAAGAGCCGGAGGCGTTTTATCATGGATTCATGACAGGACTCACTGCGCATTTACAGTCGCATCCTGATTATGAAGTACGATCAAACCGAGAAAATGGTTATGGTCGTTATGATTATCTCATCTATTCACGAATTGCAGATAAACCTACGATTCTTATGGAATTTAAGCGGCTACGATTTCCAGCAAACCAGAAACCATCTTCAGCACAAATCGATGAAGAATTAGAAAAAGCAGCACAAGATGCCTTGGATCAGATCGAAAAAAAGGCTTATTTTACTAAAGCACCGCACCAAAAAAATCAGAAAATTATTAAGCTAGGAATGGCATTTTATGGGAAGCACTTTAAGTTGCATACATCATCTACAGAAAAAATTAATTTTTAAGACGCTCGACTATGATGCGTTCATGCTCCGCTTGCAACTCATGATACGCCCAGATAAATAATCCACCAATTTTAAGCTCAGTAATTTGATCGAGAAAATAATTTAAATTTTCATCATCCAGCCCTCGAGTGGTTAACGCTAAAATAACCTTCTCATGAGACATACCGTGTGCAATACTTCTATCCAGCGCTTGCCTTACATTGTTCTTAATGTCTTGCATAGACCACATACTGGTACCATAACAATAGTGAACTAATTTATCGCACTGACCGGATTCAACAATTTTTTTTACTTTCTGATTTAATTTATTACCCGCTTCAGTATCAGGATGGTTATAGCTAAACCCAGCAATAAACCCATAACTTGTAAATTTATGATCCGTTTTTAAAATTTTCATCGCGCTTATGACATGTTCGACATTCATATTGCACTCATCGTCAAAATCCACAGCATCCCATTTGTTTTTTTGCGTAGCCACTACGATTCGATTAACATCTGCCTCGCTAGATGGCATTTCAGTCGGTGAGCAGAAACCTCCTCCATACGTCCATGCGACTGGACCGGAATATCCTTTATATCGAGGCGCTGAAGATTTTTCTGGGCTCCAACTTGGATTTTTTTGAGTGCCTGTTGTTGTTAAATCAGTCAAATTATTTACCATGCCATACATCATATAGTCAAAAATTGACAAAGGCTCCTCGCTCAAATTCTGACTCCAACCACCTAGTAAATATATATTCTTTATAGGCATACTCGCCTCCTTAAATTTTGTTACAAAAATAACTTCATCTTAGAACCCGTAAGTTTTATGCTGCTATTTTAAAATAGACTCTCGTAATAATTCATTGATCGCTGTTTTTTCGCGCGTCCTTGCATCCACGCGTTTAACGATTACAGCACAATTTAAATGACATTGACCTGTTTTAGAGGGTAGAGATCCCGCAATTACAACCGAACCACTCGGTACACGTCCATACATAATTTTATCCGTATGCCGATCATAAATTGGTGTGCTTTGGCTGATGAACACACCCATGCCAATCACAGAATAAGCTTCTACGATGACGCCTTCTACTATTTCTGAACGCGCGCCAATAAAACAATGATCTTCAATGATCGTCGGATGCGCTTGCAAGGGTTCTAATACACCGCCAATGCCAACGCCCCCTGAAAGATGAACATTGTTTCCAATTTGTGCACAGGATCCAACGGTTGCCCACGTATCAATCATCGTACCGCTATCTATGTAAGCGCCGATATTGATGTAACAAGGCATCAATATCGTATTGTCTGCAATGTAGGCGCCTATGCGTATACACGCGTTAGGTACGATACGTGCACCTTGTTGTACAAATTGTTCTTCTGTGTAGTCTGCATATTTCAACGGCACTTTGTCGTAATAACGTTGATGTTGTGCTGATATGAGTTGATTAGATTGAATGCGAAAATATAAAAGTATGGCTTCTTTTAACCAATGATTGACCTGCCATTGACCATCATGTTTTTCTGCAATGCGCGCTTTACCACAATCTAATAAATGAATACATTCCAAGATGGCAGAACGTGTTGTTGAATTAACTGTTTCTTCTGTAAGCTCTGCGCGTTCAAAATAAGCATGTTCGATCTGTTCTTGTAATCTTCTCATTTTATTTCATTGCGTTCCTTAAAAATACAGAACACGACTTTATACCAATAGTGTGGGCCCACTAGGATTTGAACCTAGGACCAAAGGATTATGAGTCCTCTGCTCTAACCAGCTGAGCTATAGGCCCTTTAAAGGAAAATGGATTGTAATCAATCTAGAAAAACTTAGCAATTACAGCTGCTTATTTAGACAAAGCAAAAAATTTATTTAAAATGTGTGAAAAACTTTTAAATGCAAACCAATTTAAATCGCTTTCCACAGAAAGCTAAAGCAAGTTTCAAGATAGATTGACTTCCGCGTTGCTTCGCTTCAGCGTAATACGCCTTCTCTTCGATCTGTGCTAAACCTTGCTGCGCCGCTTCGTCTAAGGCTTCCTCGATCCGTTCTACCGCGGGCTGCTCTGTTCGCGCAAATTTTACCCGCTTGAATTCCATCAATAAACTTAGTTTCTTCGGATCCTTCGATAAAATGAAATAATCATACCGCCCGTAGCCGCTT
>Ga0206946_1016_pt2 | contig 44330 bp, 37 predicted proteins | sample Alteio_BWOrgHeat_2_FD_152965 | JGI IMG/M metagenome (GOLD analysis project Ga0206946, IMG submission 152965) | Enriched cells from forest soil in Barre Woods Harvard Forest LTER site, Petersham, Massachusetts, United States -... | ecosystem: Environmental > Terrestrial > Soil > Temperate forest > O... | reverse complement strand
CGATCCTCCAATTGTGTAACACGTGGATCTTCACAACCAAATAATTCCCAGGCTTGTTCTGGTTTTATTAACTGCGAAGTGGGTTCGAAATGAATGCCATCCTGGCTCGCGGTATGACCGATTGATGAGATAGCTAAATTTTTATCATGGTATTTCATGGGAACAGTCATGGCTCTATAGAGCAAATGTATTTTTTTATTATGGTGTACAGCGCAAGGATTAAAGGCTGCATAGGCTTCCCAGGGATTGTTCTTATCAGGCAGTAAAATAGGATTGTTGGTAATGCGTTTTAACATGGTTGCGCGTGTTTATGTTTGCATAGTAGCGATTGTGTGATCGGTGGTTGAGATTTTTTGATACTGCATAGTAAGCGCTCGAGATTGACGGCTGCAGCGCATAATACCGTATCGGCTGCTCCGTAATAGACTAATAAAGTTTCAGCAATAACCACTGCACCGCAAGCGTAAACGACGCCTGCTTTATGCCCCTGATTTTCATAATATACATAGGGTTCTAGAATCGGATAGGCTGAGCGATATAAAACCTGTGTTGGATCATGCAAAGCCAGTAACATAGCACCGATCTTATATTTATTAGGATCACGATGCTCCATCGCATGATATAAAATCAACCAACCTTCTTGGGTTTTGATCGGCGGTGGACCTACACCCCGTATCCAATTATCCCAATCGGTATTCTGCAAAGCAGGTTCAGCATGATAATGACTTTGGATAAACAGATCATCGTGGGTTAGGGTATCGAGATAATGAATAGAAATTTTAGGCGTCAGACTATGTAAAATAGCGTATTGCCCATTGATTTTCTCAGGAAAAATAACCCAATTCTTATGCGTTTCTTGTTGTTGTGAGAGTTGTATAGGTTTTTTCCAATGCCATTGTTTTTTCAAAAAATTATCAATATCAATATAAGTTAAAGCAACACAAGGGGCGTGTGTGCCATCAAAAGCGGTATACGTCATGTAAATGCTGTCGTCTAAGCGAATTAAACGCGGATCTTCGCAGCCGTGCCCACTGGGACCAGAACAATAAGCCTGTTTTTCTTCTTGAGGATATCGTTCTGCATGCGTGTGATAATACACGGGCTCATGCGAACGTTCATTGATATGAACGCCATCTGTACTCGCTGCATAACCAAAAACAGATTCACCTAGATCAGTGATCGCACGATATATAAAATGTACTTTATTGTCTAGATAAAGTGCGCCCGCATTAAAAACTGCGGATGCCTCCCAGGAATGTCGAGGGTTTGCACGTAAAATCGGATTATCAGCGGCTCGTTCTAATACTACGCCTTGGATCTGTATCTGCGTGTTAAAGAGTTGTGGAAGCTCAAGCTCTACTGAATAATTTTTTTTAAAATAATAATGAAAAACAACGGTACGTTGTTTATAAATCATTTTAATAGGATGTATTTTTTCATGTGTTTGCCATAGAGGGTTAGTGGTACGCCACAGTAGAGTTGTTTCGTCGTGTTTATCTAATAATGCAGCACCCAACTGATTTTGCACTAAGTAGAACAGCAAAATACCTTCTTCTAAAATGATGGGGTTCAAGATGCGCAGAGGGGCCAGATCGAAGTAACTCGATCTTGGCTGTAAGATTTTACTTAAATGCGCTATCCATCGAGTTGTGGCTGATGGCATGGATCGCCGATACATGATGATCTTCCTTAATCATTTGATTGTTACAGCACTGTTAAACAGTGAGGCGATTATAGTACACAGGGCTAGGGAATTACTCTAGATGAAGTTCTTTGAAAATTTTATGAAGTTTTCTAGTGATGTAGATGTAATTGATTCAACGTAGATAATGAGGTTTCGTTGTTATTTGCATTCTCGGGAAAAAAATTATTTCTGTTTGAATTGACTGAATGCAATGGCAAGTAATTACTGCTATCCACATCTGAATGTTTTTTATAGAAAAAACTGTAACCACAGTAAAGAATAGCTCCTACTAGGAACACCGCGAGGACAATGAGACTTGTGTCTGCGTAATGCCCTATATTATAACCCTGTTTTTGTATTTCGGGTGATTCTGTAAAATTTTTAGGCGCTAAATTATTTGATAAAAATTCAGTGATATTTTTCGGCTGCATCAAGTCGGTTGTATTTTGAAAAAAATTTTTAGTCTGCTTAGTTATGTTCGGTAATTGAGAAAATGCTGTTGTTACGTTCTGTATAAACGTTATTGTTGTTTCGGTTGCGTTCAGCAATTGTGTGAATGTGTCAGTTACATTTTGTGTGACAGCGTGAACGGAGTTTCCAATAATATCGCCCATCGTATCCGTAGTGAAATTTCTGTACAAAGAAACAGGGAGCGAATATATACCACTCAGGGAATCGCTGAGTGTTTCAAATGTCATATATTCGCTGACACCCTGTTGAAATCCAAGCATAATTTTAGTGATCGGGTTGCTTGTTTGATTACTTGCTTTGATTATTTCATTAATACTGGTTGTTCCATGAACATCGTGAGTCTGATCTTCTCTAGGATCATACCAATAAATATGATAATCAGGTAATAAGGAGCGAATTACTTTCGAATTAGAAGACATAGCGGCTGTAAAACTTTCCATCCAATTTGGAATTTCATTGACTGCCTTTGTAATGAACAAATAAAGATTCATGATTTACCTTCTTCGATTATTGTAATTATTGTTAGACTCGGACGATGAATCTGTCTCTAAGCTTATACAAAAATAATTAAAACAATGATTTGATTTGCGTGACAATGATTCGCTTTCTTTCGATCTATTATTTTCATCCAATCCATTATCTTGATCTTGCTTTAATTCAATTTCTTCACTTTCTTTTTCACTTGCGTTTAATTTTGATTTCTCTGAGTGATAATTACGTAGGTAATTATAACAATAATGGGCGCTAAGCAATATTATTACTGCTGCTGCAGCAGATGCAATAATAATCATCCCTACAGAAACCCAAGGAGAAAGTGAATTATCCATGCTAAATACGCCTGGTTCCGTTGGCTTCGGTGCCAGATCCATAGCCGATATTTTCTCAGGTTTTTGCGATTGCGTTAAATTTAATTGAGGAGATATCGTCGTAATAAATTGCGTGAAATCTTTTTCTAAGTAAGTAGAAACATTCGGATATACCATCTCCAAAACTCCTATGATATTTTTAATTATTATTTTTAATGAGTAATTGTTTTAATGCATTCCATACCTGTTGCGGCGTTATCGTAGTAAAGCACGCAGGTTTTTGATCGGCTGTTTCCGTATAGCGACAGACACGCTGCCTACAAGGTGCGCAAGAAAAATTTGCTAATAAATAATTTTGATTACGACCTACGGGTATATTATCCGTTGGACCATAAATAGAAACAGTAGGTATGTCAAGTGCTGCAGCTAGATGTAATAAACCTGTGTCAACGGATACGATCGCTTCAGCATTCGATACTATATAGGCTAATTCGCTTAAACTTACTTTGGGTAAAATCTGCACTTTATTCGTGTCTACCGCTAGACGTTGAGCGCGTGCTTGCTCTTTGAGCGTGCCCCAAGGCAGAAGTACCGATTTTCCTGATCGCGTTACCCATTGCATTAATTGCAGCCAATAGGCTTCTGGCCAAAGTTTTGAGATCCAACTTGCATTGTGTATGAAAATTAAATAACGTTTGGGTAAAGAAAGTTGACTGTGAATAAATTGATTGCGATCAATTCCGTAATAAGGTTTTGAATTCGTGAAGGGATAATGAAGTGCCTGTGAAAATAATAAACGAATACGGGTAAGGGCGTGTTTTTCCCAGCCAATCCTAAATTTTTTAGTATAAGCCCATTGTACGTTTTGGCCGCGTGTGCATCCTTTTGCGTATCCGTAACGTGCAGCACCGCGTGCTATGCGTGTTAATAATGAACTTTTTAATAAACCTTGCGGATCAATAATACAATCGTAGGATTGATCCCGTAATTGTTTTAGAAAGTGATAAATTTCACGATACGTTTTTATACGTAAAGGATAACGACGCCAACGACGTAATGCGCAGGGAATAATAGTTTGAATCAAGGGAGACCAGCGTATAATTTCTTTGAATTCTTCTTCGATCACCCAATCAAAATGAATATCAGGACGAGCGGTTTTTGCATCCATTACAGCGGGCAAAGTCTGAATGATATCTCCCATGGAAGAAGTTTTTATAATCAAAACACGCATTTATTCAACCGTGACTGATTTTGCTAAATTTCTCGGTTGATCAACATCCGTACCTTTTAAAACAGCTACATGATAAGCCAAAAGCTGCAATGGAATTGTATATAAAAATGGATTAAGTATCGGATCGGCTACAGGAACATGAATGCGTTTTACATCGTGATAGGCATCGAAAGTAAATTGTTCATCAGAAAAAATAATTAACTGGCCTGAGCGTGCGTACACTTCTTGAATATTACTTTTTAATTTTTCTGATAAAGGATCAGGGGCTGCTAGCACAATGACAGGCATGCCTTTACTCACTAAAGCCAGTGGACCGTGTTTTAATTCGCCTGCAGGATAAGCCGAGGCGTGAATATAAGAAATTTCTTGCAATTTAAGCGCGCCTTCTAAGGCTACAGGGAAATAAATAGTACGTGCGATAAATAAAGCATGTTGTTTGTCTACAAAACTTTCTGCCAACGATCGAATTTCAGAATCGAGCGCCAGTGCCGAGTCGATACATTTGGGTAAATTACGTAGAGCAGAGCGCCAATGCGCCGTTAATTCTGGTTGAATTTGTCTATACTCCGCTAATTCCAAGGCCAAAAGAATTAATGCGACTAACTGTGCTGTAAATGCTTTAGTTGAAGCGACACCAATTTCTGGTCCAGCACGTGTGAGTAAAGCAATATCTGATTCTCTAATCAAAGTACTTTCTGCCACATTACAAATAGCCATACTTCCTAAATAGGGCTGTTTTTTAGCAGCACGTAATGCGTTTAAAGTATCGGCTGTCTCGCCCGATTGTGAGAGTGTGATTAATAAAGTATCCGGATCAATAAGCGGCGATCGATAGCGAATTTCACTGGCGATATCAACATAGCAAGGAATATTAGCCAGATTTTCAAACCAATAGCGTCCTATTAAACCGGCATGATAACTTGTACCGCAGCCGACAATTTGAATGCGTTTTATCGTTTTAAATAAATTGCGTGCAGTTCGATCGCACAGTGATTGTGGTTCAAGGCGACCTTCCAAGGCGCACTGTATCGCGTAAGGTTGTTCAAAAATTTCTTTTTGCATGAAATGTCGCCAATTCCCTTTATCAACTACATTTTTGTTCAGTTGTGATTGATGAATGCTACGTGATACAGCGCGTCCTTTTTTATCGACAATGCTGATTTGATCGCTATCGAGCTGTGCGATCTCGCCTTCTTCTAAATAAATAAGTCGGCGTGTTACCGGTAATAGTGCTAAATGATCAGAAGCTAAATAATTTTCATCGTCCCCAATGCCAATGACCAATGGGCTGCCTTGACGTACTGCAATGAGTTGATTCGCTTGTCTACGGCATAAAAATGCAATTGCAAAAGCACCTTGTAATTTTTTAACCATTGCTTGTACCGCTTGGTAAAAATCAGGTGTTATCTGCATTTGCTGCTGTAATAAGTGTGCAATGACTTCTGTATCCGTTTCTGAAGAAAATTGATAGCCTTCTGCTAGTAAACTCTGACGCAATGTTTGGTAATTTTCGATGATGCCATTGTGTACAACAGCAATTTCATTATCGTTTGAAACGTGAGGATGTGCATTGTTTTCACTGGGTTTGCCATGGGTAGCCCAACGTGTGTGTGCAATGCCAATCGTTCCAATTAATAAATTTTTCTTTAACCGTTGTTCAAGTACGCTAATCTTGCCGAGCGTGCGTTGTCGTTCTAGCTGTTGTTGTGCATTGATAACGACGATACCCGCTGAGTCGTAGCCGCGATATTGCAAGCAACTTAGACCTTTTAGTAAAATAGGCACTACGTTATGTTTGCTTGTTTGTTTGACTATGGCGCCAACGATTCCACACATATCATTGCCCCTTGTTGTTTACTATTCGTAAAAAATGGGTTAAATGTAGCAGAATTTATGCTTAAAGTGTCGATTGTTTAATGTATAAATTTATTCTCAGTTGTTTGCTACCTTATACTTGTTTGCTTTGTCGCGTTTCTACACAACGCAGACTGGATCTTTGTTTAGACTGTGAGCGTGCTTTGCCTTGGCTCGGTGCTTATGTATGTATGCGTTGCGCAGTACCTTTGCCTGAATTTGAATTTGGTTCGGATGCATTGCGTTATTGTGGCGCTTGTTTAAATAAAATCCCGCCTTTTTATCAAATATCTTCGCTGTTTTCGTATGCACCGCCTATTTCAAAACTCATTATTGAATTGAAATTTCACAATCGACTTGTATGCGCGCGCGTGTTGAGTGAATTACTCATAGTTTCGTTAAAACAAATCTATCAAGCACAGTCATTACCAGAATTAATTATTCCAGTACCTTTGCATACTAAGCGATTGAGTCAGCGTGGATTTAATCAAGCTTTAGAATTAGCCAGGCCCATCGCTGCCTATTTTAAATTACCAATCGATAGTAAAAACTGTATACGAATACGCGATACTAAAGCGCAAACTGCATTGTCTCAAAAAGAGCGAAATGCCAATGTGAAGGGAGCGTTTTATTTAAAAAAAACACCCCTATTAGCTAAACATGTCGCTTTAATTGACGATGTTGTAACTACGGGGTGTACCGTTAATGAGATTAGCGGATTACTGCGAACATCGGGCGTTGAAAGAGTTGACATCTGGTGTTGCGCACGCACACTGATCTAATCATTTAGTCTTCGTATTGCTGTTCGCGACGATGATAACCACCACCGCTATTATTGCCATAGCGATGACGACCGCCACCACCCCCATTACCGCCGCCACCGCGACGACCACCGCCGCCACCACCATTGCTACCGCCTGTTGATCCACGTGGATTCGCCGTGTCAACAACGATAGCGCGGCCAAAATGCTCTTTTCCATGAAGTGTTGCGATCGCCTTTTTAGCATCTTCTAAAGTAGTCATTTCAACAAAACCATAACCTTTACTTCGACCTGGGTCTCCATTTGATGTACGCTCATATACAACCATGGCAGATCTTACTGGACCTATTGTAGTAAAAAGTTCTATCAAGTCTTTTTCAGTCACATTAAAGTGAATGCTACCCACATACAATCTTTCACCTATCACACTCTTATTCACACAAACCTCCAAAGGTTAAAAAAGCTACGTTCCAAGCGTCCATCACATGTATATGCCACTCAGGTGCAGCGCAGATCAAGAAAACAGTTCCATACTAGCACAACTAAAGCACAGTTCATACTGGCTAAAAGCTTGTATTATTCTAAAAAGCTACGCAACATCCAAGCATTCGTTTCATGAACTTCCATGCGTGCAGATAATAAATCGACGCTCACTTGATCGCCAGCTTTTTCTGCATTCGGTATCAATTCACGAATTAAGCGAATAATAATCTCTTGATCTTGAAATAATTGCTTAATCATATCTTGGTCTTTGCAGTGCTGTGTGCCTACTACTTCTTGAATCGCAGTTAGCTTAGAAAAATCAGCATAGCTTGCAGGCACATAAAAACCTAAAGCACGTACTCGTTCAGCTAATGTATCTCCAGCATTCCACAAGTCTGTATATTGCTGTTCAAATAAGCTATGTAGCGGTTGAAACATCGGTCCTGTGACATTCCAATGAAAGTTATGTGTTTTTAAATACAACGTGTAGGTGTTAGCAAGTAATTTAATCAAACCATCTGCGATGATTTTTCTTGTTTCAGACGTCAAGCCTATATTGAGTGTTTGTTGCACCAATGTCTCCTTAATCAAATAAATAAAACGGATCTAATTCTCATCGTCCTCTGCATTTTCTTCTTCATGCAGACTATGATGTTGTGCATTTTTGTTAATTAAATAGTTGCGACGTTGCAGATACGCATTACGTTGAAAGACATAAGGATCAAAAGAAGCCTGTTTGATCGTTTGATCGAAATCGAGTAATTGTGCGCGTGTATCGATGACATTTAATGTAATTAAGCTATAACGTGTAGTGTCGTCGTTTACATAGGGATACACTGAAAAAAAATAATAATTGATTGGCCAAGCAGTGGCATCACGCACAGTGCGCGGTCCCAAAATAGGAATGACTAAATAAGCAGAAGAACGATAGCCCCATTTCGCAAGCGTTAAGCCAAAATCTTGTTGTCGACGCGGTAATTCAATACGGCTGGCCACATCGATTAAACCAAATACGCCAATCGTACTGTTGATAACAAAACGCCAGGTGTCAGAAATTGCATAATAACCCTCGCCTTGTAAAGCATCATTGATGATCGTCGGGATCTGATCAAGATTACTGAAGAAATTACTGATGCCTTGCTGAATACGTATTGGCAATACCGCTCTATACGCTGTTGCGGCAGGTTTAAAAATAACTTTATCTAACTTTTGATTCAGTCTAAACGCATGGCGATTATAAGTTTCATAAGGATCGGCTGCAGTATCTTTCGCTAGCGTCGTCTTAGCACTTAGGCTGAGTAATAGTGCAGCACATAAGTTTAGGCATTTGAGATTTTTAAACATGAGGTCCAAGAAGTCGTCTGTTGAATCCAGTCATTCTAGCGCAAATCATCTAAATATTTTTCTGCATCCAAAGCAGCCATACAGCCCGTACCTGCTGACGTGATGGCTTGACGATAGATTGAGTCCGCCACATCACCTGCTGCGAAAACACCCGCTACACTCGTAGCAGTGCTACCATTGCGACCCTCGTTTTGCGTCACAATATAACCCGTTTCGTGCATGGCTAATTGGCCTGAAAATATAGCGGTATTCGGTGTATGGCCAATGGCGATGAATACACCGTGTGCCGATAAAATTTGCAGATTGTGTGTTTTGAGTTGTTGTATTTTAACTCCAGTGACACCTGTGTTATCCCCCATGATCTCAGTAATCACGCTATTGAGCACTAACTGAATGCGTCCTGTCTCAACTTTAGCTCTTAGTTTGTCCACTAAAATTTTTTCTGCGCGAAACTGATCGCGTCTATGGATCAAAGTAACTTGCTTTGCAATATTAGATAAAAATAAAGTTTCTTCCACCGCTGTATTGCCACCTCCTACTACTACGACTTCTTGATCGCGATAAAAAAAACCGTCGCAGGTCGCGCAGGCTGAGACACCTTTCCCCATAAATTCTTGTTCTGAAGGGAGTCCAAGGTAGCGTGCACTCGCACCTGTGGCAATGATCAGCGCATCGCAAGAATAGCATCCAGAATCTCCGTATAAGAGAAAAGGGCGTTTAAAAAGTTCTGCTTTATTGATTTGATCAAAAATAAACTGTGTGTTAAAACGTTGCGCGTGTTTTGCCATACGTTCCATTAAAGAGGGGCCTTGCAGACCTTCACTTTCACCTGGCCAATTGTCTACGTCCGTAGTTGTCATAAGCTGACCGCCTTGTTGCAGACCTGTGATCAAGACGGGACTTAGATTAGCACGTGCTGCGTAAATTGCTGCGGTATATCCAGCCGGCCCTGATCCCAAAATAATGAGGGGATGATAAGAGGTTGTCATAAGATAACTCGTATCTGTAAAAATTTCAGTTATCATACTCGATTATTATTAAACAATCCTGAAATAACGCATCAGAGGGGCGCTGTGAAACGAAAAGCCAACCGTTTAACTTCCGATCATTTAAATTTTCAACAACGTTTGATCGAAGGTTTGTTTGTAGTAAGTATCGCTTTTTCGGTATTCCTTATTATTGCTTTTGTAACATACCGACCTTTCCCTTTGATTCCTTTATTGGCTTCTAATATTGAGGGACCTGTCGGCGTCATTGTGGCGGGTTTTTTTCTAAATAGCTTCGGTTACTTAGCGTATCTGTTTCCTTGCTTGCTTATATTGTTGAGCTGGATGCGTTTCAAAAATTCTGGTACAGCGTCTGAGTCTATACATTATCCATTTTTATTGGTACGTGGCTTAGGATTTATTGCCATTTTTGTTTCGGCATGTGGCATTATGAGTGGCGTAGAGGCTCATTATAATTATCTGCATCATAACAGGATGTTGCATCACACGAAGGGTGGCTATTTGGGCCAAATTATCGCAGCTGCACTCATTGCACAATTCAATTTAGTGGGCACATTTTTATTTTTAAGTGCTTTATTATCAGCGGGAATGACCTTGGTAACAGGATTATCTTGGTTGCAGATCGCTCATAGACCGATCCGATTACTAGGCAAACTGTGTAAAGAAGTCCTGTTCAAGGTAGCGCAAACATGGCAGATACGTCGCAAAGCAGCGCGCACAGCTGCCTTACAATTGGTTTCCACTCAATTGGATGAGGAAATAAAACCTATTATTAAAAAATGCTCAGAAATAAAATCAGTAAAATTGATCGAACAATCGGTTGCATCCAAAGTGGCAACTACGCCTGCGATAAGTAAACCTGTCATTACACAGCCTGCACGTCCTGTTTTGGTAGAACCTGTACACACAAATGAATCGTTACCTGACTTAAAATGTTTAGATCAACCAGCGCCTGCGGCACAAGAAGGGTATTCAAAAGCAGAGCTGGAGCAATTATCGCGCGAGGTTGAGCTGCGTTTAAAGGATTTCGGCATTGAGGTTCAGGTTTCTGGTGTTTATCCAGGTCCTGTTATTACACGATTTGAAATGAAATTAGCGCCCGGCATTAAAGTCAGTCGCATTACGAGTCTTGCTAAAGATCTCGCTCGCTCGCTTTCTGTGATTAGTGTACGTATTGTGGAAGTCATTCCGGGAAAATCGGTTGTTGGATTGGAAGTTCCTAATCGTCATCGTGAAATCGTGCGCTTAAGTGAAATATTGAGTTCAAAAAATTATCAACAAGCGAGCTCTTCGTTGTCTTTAGCTTTGGGAAAAGATATTGCAGGTCATGCTGTTGTGGTTGATTTGAGCAAGATGCCGCATTTATTGGTTGCAGGCACAACCGGATCAGGCAAATCAGTTGGACTCAATGCAATGTTGCTGAGTATTTTGTTCAAAGCAACTCCACGAAAAGTACGTTTGATCATGATCGATCCAAAAATGCTTGAACTTGCGATCTACGAAGGAATTCCGCATTTATTAGCGCCTGTGGTCACCGATATGAAAGAGGCTGCGAATGCTTTGCGTTGGTGTGTGGCTGAAATGGAACGACGTTATAAATTAATGGCACATTTAGGCGTGCGTAATCTAGCCAGTTATAATCAAAAAGTTTTCGATGCCATCGAGAAAGGTAAACCTTTACTGGATCCATTATGGCAACCCACACAAACTGAAACGGCAGAGCCTTTAGCAGAATTGCCTTATGTTATTGTTTTAATCGATGAATTTGCCGATATGATGATGGTGGTTGGTAAAAAGGTTGAAGAATTAATCGCGCGCATTGCTCAAAAAGCGAGAGCGGCCGGCATTCATCTGATTTTGGCAACACAAAGACCTTCGGTCGATGTTATTACAGGCTTGATCAAAGCTAATATTCCAACACGCATTGCTTTTCAAGTATCTTCTAAAATCGATTCACGTACGATATTAGATCAGCAAGGGGCAGAACAATTATTGGGACATGGTGATATGTTGTATTTAGCACCCGGAACTGGATCGCCGATTCGCGTGCATGGCGCTTTTGTCGCGGATCATGAAGTTCATAAGGTAGCAGATTCACTCAAAAAATTAGGTCCGCCTGATTATAAATTATCTATTACTGCTTATGGAGATGAAAACGGTGAGGCAGGATCAGGCACAGGCGGTAATCCGAATGGCGAACAAGATCCCTTATATGATCAAGCAGTTCAGATTGTGATACAAACAAGACGCGCTTCTATTTCCAGTGTGCAGCGTCGTTTAAAGATTGGCTATAATCGCGCGGCGCGAATCATGGAAGATATGGAACAGGCTGGATTGGTTAGCAGTATGGAAAGCAATGGGAATCGCGAGGTATTAATTCCCGATCGAGAGAACGAATAATGAGCAGCACGGACATGCAATATCCTTTAGGTATATTTGATTCTGGCATTGGCGGTCTTACTGTCTTGAAAGCGCTGAAAGCTAAAATGCCGTATCAGAACTTTATTTATGTTGGCGATACGGCGCGTTATCCTTACGGGCGTAAATCGCGCGCTATGATCATAAAATTTTCGTTAGAGATTGCCCATTTTTTAGTGCAGAAAAATGTTGTTGGTATTGTTGTCGCTTGCAATACAGCGTCTGCTTTGGCATTACCTGCTTTGCAACAACATTGTTCAGTACCCATTTGGGGCGTATTAGAGCCCGGTGTTGAAGCAGCCTCTCGCAGTACAAAAACAGGGCAGGTGGGTTTGATTGCTACCGCCAGTACAATTGCCTCTGGCATTTATCAAGATTTATTAGCAAAAAAGAATTTGAATGTTTGGGCGCATGCTTGTCCCATGCTTGTACATTTAGTAGAAGAAGGTTTGTGCCAAAGTCAGGAAGCAGAACTTTTAATTCGTTATTATTTAGCCAGCTGTCCTTCAATCGATACGTTAATTCTTGGCTGTACGCATTATCCTTGGTTGAAATCTACATTTCAAACGGTGATAGGTTCTACTGTTCATCTTGTAGACAGCGCGCAAGTCGTTTCTGATGTTGTTTCCAAACAATATAAAAAAACGCCGTCTGATCATTTAGGCCGCATCGTGCATTATGTCACGGGAGATCCTTTTGTTTATGAACATACTGCACGTAGCATTGTAAGCGATGATTTATTAGGAGATAAGATTGAAAAGTTTCATGGATAAATTCCAAAGATCCAAAATAAAAATTAACTTAGCCGAGAAGTAGACATTAACGGTAGACCACACGCTTTTTCTTCAGAAATAATGGTAATAATGGTAAGGAGATCATCCAACTTTCTTAATGGATCTTCTAAGGAGTGAGATGAAGTAAAAAAAGCCGATAGCTTATCCTTCCAAGATGGCTTTAGTTTACTGTATGCGTTTTCTAAACAGCGGGTTAAGTTTCTGAGACATTCATCTATTGTTTCTCTAGTTTCTTTAGGTTCTTTTAATTCTTTAGAAGCTTCTTTCATAAGCGCAGATAGAATTGGATTCTTTTGATCATCCTTAGACTCAAACAACTTGTTGATAACCAACAGTAATTTTCTAAGGATTGCATTGCTTATTACTATTAAATCCTGATCTGGGCTGTTTTTTTCGATTAAGTGGGATTTAAAATTGCAAAGCGATTGTAATGTTGTTGTGTCGAAAAGAGAGGCACGTAATTCCTTAGCGTCTAAGTCTGAGATAAGGAGATCGTTTGAAATAAGAAGACCGTTTTGGCAAGACGGTATTTTGGGACCAAGATTTTTTTCGTCTATTCTGCTCATGAGCAACCCGAAAATTTCTTGATCTTTTTCTTCAACTGCGTATTTCATTAAATTTCGATAGACTTTCGCCGTTTGATCAAAAAGACGCTCGAGCACACCCTCTATATCTAAACGTGGGTTTCGAAGCATTTTGCTTATTAAGTCGGATGCTTTTTTATCTATGGCGCACTGAAAAATAGGTGCTTGATTAGGAAGAACGGCGATGAAACAGTCACGAGCTAACCCTGCGTTCGATAAATAGCGATCGGGTAATAAATGAGATAAATCAAAAATCACATGCGCCATGTCTACGTTTTCAAAGAGAGCTTGATAAAACTCGGTTGAGTTGTCATTTGCTGCATCTATCAGTTGCGTTGCCAATTTTTCCAATGTTTCTTCTGGTATTTTGCTTATATTGATTAATAAGCTCAGCACTTCAGAGTGATTTGTTTTTACTGCATCAAATGCTAACTTAATCACATTCTCTTCTTTTACTACTTCTTTTTTCATTATTTTAAATAAACGGTGTTCTAAAGCTTTTTTTTGTTTTTCATACAAATTATTAGCCTGAGTGGATGATGTGGATTGATTTCCTGACATAGTTATATTCTTTTTATTAACTCAAAGCTGGTAAGCTACCAGTTGTACTGGTGAGATTGGAAAAGCTTTGAGTGAAAGGGAGTAAAAATATTCTGACATAGAGTAATCTCTATCTTGGCTTGATGAGACAAACAAAAAAAGAGGTTAGGTATGTCAGGATACTGAAGTCTTTCGCATTCCAGGTGGAATTGCAAGTATCATATTGTGTATAAAATTATATGAATAGGATTTTTGTAAGGTAACCGCAGACCAAAAAGCTGGAGTGTTACATAAAAATTAACTTAGCTGAGAAGTAGTAGGCACTAACGATAGATCACACGCTTTTTCATCGGAAGCGGCTATGATATCATCCAACTGTGTTGCTAAGAGATTCGTAGAGTTAGATTTAGTAAAAAAGGAAAGTAAGTTGTTCAACGGTAACTTTGATGACTCTAGCTTATCGCGTGCGTCTTCTAAACAGCGCTTTATGTTTTCGCAACGTTCATCTGTTGTTTTTCCAGGTTCTTTTAATTTTTGAGAAATTTCTTCCATAAGCGCAGATGTAATTGAATTCTTTTGAACATCTTTAGACTCAAAAAAATTTATAATGGCCGACAGTAATTTTTCAAGTTTAGGTAATTGATTTCTCGATTCTTTAAGCTGATCTGATTGGCTAGACTCTGTGGCAAGCTTATCTCTGAATTTTTCTATCTGTTCAATGATTAAGTCCGGCTTGGTTTTTTGTTTTTCATCGATTGCATTGTTTATTACTATTAAGCTCTGATCTGATGAGCTGTTTTTTTCTAAGTAGGATTTAAAATTGCGAAGCGATTTTAATGTTGTTGTGTCGAAAAGAGAGGAGCGTAATTCCTCAGCGTTTGATTCTGAGATAAATAAATTGTTTTTAGCAGACTTCCTTTTAGGAGCAAGATTTTTTTCGTCTATTCTGCTTATGAGTAAGCCAAAAATTTCTTGATCTTTTTCTTCAACTGCGTATTTCATTAAATTTCGATAAACTTTCGCCGTTTGATCAAAAAAACGATCGAACATACCCTCTATATCTAAACGTGGGTTTTTTAGCATTTTTCTTATTAGAATGGATGCTTTTTTATCTATGGCGCACTGAAAAATAGGTGATGGATTATGGCTGTCGGTGAAACAGTCAAGAGCTAGCCCTCCGTTCGACAAAAAGCCATCGGATAATATAGCAAATAAATCAAAAATTAAATTTGCCGCGTTTAATTTTCCTATAGAGAGCGCTTGATAAAACACGGTTGGGTTGTTTGCATCAAACAGTAGCTTTTCTACTAATTTATCCAATGGTTCTTTTCGTATTTTGCTTATATTGTTTAATAAGCTCTCCATTTCAGAATAATTTGTTTTTTCCAAAGCAAACACTGCTTGAATCACATCCTTTTTTGTTTCTTTTTTTTCTATTATTTTAAGTAAACACTGTTCTAAAGCTTCTTTCTGCTTTTCAGACAGATCATTAGTCTGAGTGGATGATCTGGATTTATTCTTTAGCATAGTTATATTCTTCTTCTGTAATTATTATTGAAGCAGAAATAGAGAGATATCTAATCAATTATTATTCTGCGTTAATTTATTATATTTATTCACAGCTGTCAAATTAAAAGTATTCTTTGTTTAGGAAATCGCCTTAGCAATGCTAATGCCTTCTGATCATTATCATCTAGGTCGTATCGTACATTATTGCACGAGAAAAATAAATGGCTTGCAAGTTGCTCAGTTTTTTCTTCATCAGAACGTTCAGCAATGTTGAAGTCAGGCTTCATCCTCATGCTCCCTGCATTTAATCCTGATCTAATCAGAGTATTTTGATATTGCTCAGAGAAATATCCAGTAAACGGTGGGTAATAATATTTTTTGTCGAACTTTAATCCATAACACTCCTTAAAAGTAATTGGTTCATTTGACGTAATAAATAATCCTCTCCCCAGATGAGTTACATACCAGCCATATATTTCTTCAAGCAGTATTTTTCCAGAATAATCAATAAGATTGTCGTCGTCTAAAAATACTGCATCAGGATCGCTTTGTAATAGTTGACGAATTTCATCTTCACATGCAGATAATTCTTCCTTACTTTTTGATTTATCAGCCCATCCACGTACCATGACTTCCGATATCCAAATAATCTTTTTTTCTCTACTTATCAATTCTTTAGCGCAGGAAACGGCTGAGGCTGTTTTCCCAATGCCTGCTTTACCGGTTAAAATCACGCACACTGATTTTTTATTCATGACATCAAAGCAAAACTTTTTAGCAATAGCGAACATTTCTTCATGTAAGGGTGTATCTGCCTTAAACGTAGAAAATGACATGTCTGATTGGTTTTCATAAGGAATTTTAGTGAGTAATGATTCAGGGATACGCAGTTGATCGACGCTCAGAGGCTCATAATCAACTACGTCTAGATTTCGATCGCTGATTTGCATGACCCACTGGCAGAACTTTTTAAAATTAAATCGTACATGAAGGTCTTTGTTATCATTTTCAGTCTGCCTAAATTCTTGTTCGTCAATCTTATAATCAGATAGCGTCTTTGCACATGCTACTAATTCACCGTAACTTATTTCAAATCCTGGATGTATTGATTTAGGATTCTGTGTTTGATAAGCGGCTATTTTCGCTTCGTCGTTACTATCCTGTTGCGCATTAAAAACGCCTAATAGCAGTTGTTCAACATCAGACCTACTTAATTCTGCAGTGTTTTCTAATGATGGATCAAAAATTATGTATTTTCCTCGAATAACAACACAGTTATCGTTGCTATAGTTTCCACCTGGATGCTTTAAAAAGTAACATGCATGGTTTTTAACATTTGAAATATACACTTCATGAAAGTTTTCTTTATTATCGAATTCTAAAAATGGATAAAGCAGATTTCCAAGATAGGGTTTGTAAGGTTCTGCAATGGGATCATACGTTAACTGTGTAAGATAAAAAGGTGCATTACCGAATAATTGATCAAACGCAGTATTACCAAGCATATACCTGATACCAAACCAAAGGCTCAGCTGACAAAACATACCGCAGTCAATCACAGTGGGTCCTTGAATCAGTTTATCTAAAGCACTGCTTAATTTATCGCCCTTGTAAATTAAGCTGAGCCAGCCTTCCTTTACGGATTGATAATCCCATTCAGGAGGAGATAGGTAATTTAATTGAGAAGCCCTAATAACGTCAGACGACATTTTGTTCCATAGTTTTGCTAAATCATTATTGTAATGAAGTCCAGCAAATTGATTTCCATAGAATTTTATTCTCTTTGAGGGATGAAGATTAGCGATTTTCGTAAACGCTTCAATACCTTCAACAAACACTTCAAGCGTTTTGTCGCGCGCAGTAGCAAATGAAGATAAGTATTGAACAAATTCAGAAGATGGATGTTTTTTATGGAGATATTTTAAATAACATATTGCTTTGTGCGGTGGTTTATTAGGTGATTTTTTTGTCGGCATAGTGATTTGAATAATTATTATAATTTCTGCGTTAATTTATTGTATTTATTCACAGCTGTCAAAAGGAAAGGTATTCGTTATTCAGAATCGCCTTGACAATGCTTATGACCACTTTCTATAGTAAGTGGTATAAAGTGGGTGAGGGTGGATCATAAGGGTGGAAACAGGGATATTTATGTAGATTCCATTCCTGTGTTTTTCGCAATCAAGATACATCAAATAACATAAGCAATGCAGATTGCTTAAGGGCTTATTATGTTTCGCGGTATCAGTCTGGTTGTGCTGGATGTAAAAGGCCGGATTGCCTTGCCTGTCCGTTATCGCGAGCGGCTAACTCAACATGAATGTAAACAAGTTGTCATAACGATTGATACAGAATCACCTTGTTTATTGTTATACCCACTCAGAGAATGGGAGCAGATTGAAGCAAAATTAAATGCGTTACCTAGTTTTAATCCTGTTACGCGCCGTATTCAGCGACTCTTGATTGGTCATGCAACAGAATTAGAGTTTGATAACAATGGACGCATTCTCTTGCCGAGCTTATTACGCGATTATGCCAAGCTGGGTAAAAAAGTCATGCTGGTGGGTCAAAGTAAAAAGATTGAATTATGGGATGAAGCAACCTGGAATGCTAAACGTTCTGATTGGCTGCTAGAAGGATTACAAGCATCCGAGTTGTCCGGAGAATTAGGATCCTTAGCGTTATAACTATATGCCAATTACTCAATCTACGCATCAACCTGTTTTATTAAATGAAGTAACAGAGTGCTTGGCACGTGTAGCGGATGGTATTTATATAGACGCTACTTTCGGTCGCGGTGGGCATACGCGTGCCTTGTTACAAAGGTTAAGTGAGAAGGGCAGAGTGATCGCAATTGATCGCGATCCTCAAGCATACGCGTATGCTCAGCAGGCCTTTCAAGATGATATGCGTCTTAGTGTTTACTTAGGATCTTTTGCTCAAATAGCAAAGATAGCAAAAATGTATGAAGTGTTCGGTCATGTGAATGGCATTTTATTGGATTTAGGCATGTCATCGCCCCAATTGGACGATCCGAAACGAGGGTTTAGTTTTTTACAATCAGGTCCTTTGGATATGCGTATGAATCCAACTGAAGGCATGAGCGCTGCAGAATGGCTCGCCATTGCCAGCAGAGATGAAATTGAACAGATACTCCGTATTTATGGTCAAGAACCTTATGCTAAACGTTTGGCGAAAGCTATTGTTAACGAACGTTTAGTACGCCCAATTTGTACGACTGATCATTTGACACAATTAATTCATGCAGTACGACCTTATCGCAAACAACGTAAACATCCAGCCACTTTAGTCTTTCAAGCAATACGTATCTGGATCAATCATGAATTAGACGATTTAAAGATTTGTCTTCGTGACAGTTTAGATATCCTAGCCTGTGCTGGACGTTTGCTTATCATCAGTTTTCATTCGTTGGAAGATCGTATTGTTAAACAGTTTATTCGTACACACAGCCGTTTGCCTGCAGAATTAGCGCGTTTACCAATGACTGTATCGCAACAACCTAAGTTACGGTTAAAACCCATAGGTTCTCCTATAAAACCAAGCCTCTGCGAAGTCCAAGCAAATCCGCGTGCTCGCAGTGCTATTTTACGTATTGCAGAAAAATTGATATGAATACAGCCGCTCGTGTTTTATCAGGTTCGTTTTTTATTTTTAGAATGTATCGCGGCGTATTTTCGCTGCGATCCTGTGGTTTCTCTTTACTGATCTTTGCTGTACTCACCTCATCTCTGTCATTGGTTTATCTAAAGACCTTACAAAGAGATCTATACAGTCAATTGCAGTCCTCACAACAAACGTATGAGCGATTGCAGCGACAGTGGAGTCAATTATTACTAGAACAGCATACTTTAATTGCTTCAGAACGTATTCAAACGCTTGCGCAGCAGAAACTTAATATGATTTTTCCACAAGAAAAAACGATCATCCTAGTGCCACACGATCGATCAAAACAAAAATAATGACGTGGGGCTAAAAGATTTTTATCGTTCTAAACGACTCGATCAGGGTCGAGCTCGATTTTTATGCGTGTTAGTGGCTTTATTGCTTTTATTGTTAGCGCTTTTAGGTCGTTTGATTGATTTAGCTATTGTTCAACGCGAATTTTTGTTAGTGCAGGGTGACGCCCGCGCGACGCGTCTTTTACCGATACCGGCTCATCGTGGCATGATCACTGACCGGCAGGGTGAACCTATCGCAATCAGTACCCCTGTTATTTCTGTTTGGATTGATCCAACCGTGTTTATTGCAACACCTAAACAATATTTAGCGTTGGAGAAGCTGTTAAGCTTAAAAATTGGTTCTATTAAAAAGATTTTTATTAAAAATCAACAACGTGAATTTGTGTATTTAAAACGCATACTACCTATTGATCTTGGAAAAAAAATCGAACAACTTAAAATACCCGGATTATTTTTAGAATCTGGATACCATCGCTATTATCCGGATGCAGCTGTTACTGCACACATTCTTGGCTTTACAAATGTCGATGATCGAGGGCAGGAAGGACTAGAGTTAGCTTATAATGATTGGTTACAAGGTATACCCGGAATAGAACGTGTTATTCGAGATAGACTAGGGCATATTATCGCGCGCCTTAATGTGATTCGCCCACCACGTCCTGGGAATAATTTGCAATTGAGTATTGATACTAAAATTCAATATATTGCTTATCGTGAATTAAAAAATGGTATCGCTAAATGCAAAGCTAAATCAGGATCGATTGTAGTATTAAATAATAAAACAGGCGAAATTTTAGCGATGACTAGTTGGCCCTCGTATAATCCCAATGTGCGCGTGTCTTACCATGATGGACGTTATCGTAATCGTGCTGTGACGGATGTATTTGAGCCTGGATCAACGATGAAAACATTTAGTATGATGAATGTTTTAGCAAGCGGCCATTTTTCATTAACTACCTTAGTCGATACCGCACCCGGTTGGATGATTGTTTCAGGAAAACGTATTGAAGATGAGCGTAATCATGGTCTTTTAAGCTTAAGTGAAATATTACAGGTTTCGAGTAACGTGGGCATGTCGAAACTCATACTTGCTTTACCTGCAAAACCTTTGTGGAATTTATTCAATCGCTTAGGTTTTGGTCAAACAACAGACAGTGGGTTGCCAGGAGAGCGGAGTGGTTATCTGCCATACATGAAAATCTGGAATCCTTTTGTATTAGCGACTTTATCGTTTGGGTACGGCCTATCTGTGACAGCATTACAATTAACGCAAGCCTACGCAGTTTTAGCGAATGATGGTATTAAAATCCCGGTAACTATTTTAAAGAAAACTCAGTTGCCTGCGGGTCAACGCATTATAAGTGCTAAAATCAGCCGGCGAATTTTAGCGATGTTAGAATCTGTTCTCAGTAAAGAGGGAACCTCTCCATTAGCGCGCGTACCCGATTATCGCGTAACAGGGAAAAGTGGTACGGTACGCTTATTAGGGCCGCATGGTTACGATCGGCATCACCACAATAGTATTTTTATTGGAATTGCGCCCGCCAGTGATCCAAGTTTAGTCATTGCGGTAATTTTGCATGATCCAAGTAAAGGTTTATATTACGGCGGTTATGCAGCTGGACCTATTTTCGCAAAAGTAATGGGCTATGCCTTGCATTATTTAAATCAGGTGCCGGATGCGTAATCATGAAAGAAAAAACGTGGCAATACGAGCTGCAACATGCTGTTTCTGATCCAAATGTACTACTTAAATATCTTCAATTAGATTCACGTTTATTACCAGAAGCACAACGCGCTGCACAATTGTTTCCATTAAAAGTCACACATAGTTTTCTAACTAGAATGCGTAGAGGCGATCCAGCGGATCCGCTATTGCGCCAAGTTCTACCGATTGGTTTGGAAGAAATTCATGTGAAGGAATTTGTCATGGATCCTTTAGCAGAGAAAACGGCAAATCCTATTCCTGGATTATTACATAAATATTATGGCCGCGTTTTAATCATATTCAGTCCTACGTGTGGAATCGCTTGTCGTTATTGTTTTCGTCGCCACTTCCCATATCAAGCTAATCGTATGACACAACATGCGTGGGATGCTATTTTGATGTATATCAAACAAGATAGAACGATCCGTGAAGTTATTTTGAGCGGCGGTGATCCATTAATTATTAATGATTCATTATTTGAAGACAGAATGAATCAACTTGCTAAAATCGAGCATGTAAAAACGGTACGTATTCATTCTAGAATGCCGATTATTGTACCAAGCCGTATTACTTCAAGCTTATTGGATGGCATGACTAAAACGCGATTACGTTTCGTACTGGTCGTTCATTGTAATCATGCACAAGAACTTGATTATGATGTCGCTAAAGCGATTGCTCAGGTATGCGATGTTGGCGTTCTTGTTTTAAATCAAGCTGTTTTACTCAAAGGAATCAATGATTCTGAATCTGCTTTGATTGATTTAAGCCACCGATTATTTGACATAAGAATTTTACCTTACTATTTACATTTTCTTGATAAAGTACAAGGTGCAGCGCATTTTGCAGTAGATTTAGTGCGTGCTCGTTCTTTATTACGTGCGATTCGAGAAAAACTACCTGGCTATTTAGTTCCGCGTTTAGTTTGGGAACACAGCGGTGCACGATCGAAACTGCCTTTATGAAAATAAATTTCAATCACAGACTCGCTTTTAAATCAGCGAGCGTCATCATCAATATCATCGGGTCTAATGGAGATGGATCAAAGCCGAGTATCAGAGAGTAATGACGTAGTCATTACAGCCACATTTATTCCGATAATTTCCCTTATCGGAATAATTATTTTACTTTTATAATTAGTTAAAATGCCACACGATTATTTTCCTGCAAAACTTGCGCAAGGCTCGCAGTTTTGCAATCGTTCACATGAAAAAAAAATACTCCATGAAAATATTAATAAATGCCGTCACACGGTATTAGTTGCACCAAGACGTTATGGAAAATCAAGCTTAGTCTACAAAGTAATTGATGAATCCACACTGCCACTGGCCTCTATTGATTTGTTTTTAGCCCATGATGACAATGCCGTTATAAAAAGGATTTTGACAGGAATCGGACAAGCGGTCTCAAAAATTATGCCGCGCCAACAAAAAATGTTAGCAAAATTACAAAATATTTTTAGCAACTTTAGAGTATCGTTAACCGCTAAAGGTTTTAATATCGACGCTTCTGTCGAAACAGTCGGTTTTGACCCAGTTGATCAAGTATTTAGTGCTTTGCAAGTCTTGTCAGAATTAGCTAAGCAACAACAAAAAAAGACCGTCGTTTTTATTGATGAGTTTCAAGATATTCGAGAAGCGAGTCGCTCTAAATCAATACAAGGTGCTATTCGGCATGTGGCACAAGAAACTTCACAACTTATGTTTATTTTTTCAGGCAGCAATCGGCGCTTACTGCTTGAATTATTTGATGACAAATCAAAACCTTTATACATGTTATGCGATATGTTGCATCTTGAACGTATAAATTCCCAAGACTATTTCCATCATATACAAGCTTTAGCAAAAGAAAAATGGGGGGGAGAATTATCAGCGATGGTTTTTGATAAAATCATCGCGCTCACTGAATTACATCCCTATTACATTAATTTACTTTGTCATGAACTTTGGAAGTCAGACACTATTCCTGATATTAACACTGTGTTTTCAAGCTGGGAAACCTGTTATATTGCGCACGAAGATAGACTTATAGCTGAACTTGAAAAACTTACGTCTAAACAACAAGATATTTTAAAAGCTTTATCCCTTTACTCGGTCGCTGAACCTACAGGCTATGCTTTTGTCAGCGCTGCAAAAACACCCGCATCTACTATTAAGCAAATCATTAAAACATTATTAAACAAAGACATGATCTATAAAGTAAAACAGCGCGATGATGCTTTGCCGGATTGTAAAAAAGATCAGTTGAAAGTACTTGATCCGCTATTGGCTTATGCGTTAAAAAAATATGCCTGATCAGTTTTGATTAAAATACCGATTATTTATATTAGGCATAAGTTGTTTAGAAAAAAATGGCTCTCGCATATTCCAAAAAATAATAGTTGCACCTAAATAATCAGTAGCAAATGAATAAAAATCATGAAATGTATAATGACTCCCTGTCCTAGGATTTTTATAGGTATAATCACCCTCTTGTACCGCCATTCCAATAATTATTTTTCCTTTATATTTTAGAAAAAAGGGATAACTGTTTTTCATTTGCTGTTTTTTATAAGGAATAACGTCAGGACCCCCTAACCCAATTTGATGATGGAACGCATATAAAAACAATCGGCCCATATAATTATGATCATTATTCCATTCGCCCGGCATGAAATTCACGTACTGAATTACGATACTTCGTTGAAATTCTTTTTTTAAAAAACCTATATTTTCTAACTCAGCGTAAAAATAATTATCGTGAGTAAATCCTTGCGGAATATTTTTCAGATCAAAATCTACCGCTGTTTCTGGCAAGTTTATACCGTAAATTTTTCCATCAAATTTTTGTGCTAATTTCTGCACAAGCAAACGAAAGCGCTGATCAACCGCCGGATCCCAGACGCGCGTTGCCCAACCTTCAGTGAGTAATTTTCCTTGTCCTGGTTTGTCATATTGCTTAGCTATTCCACCACGATATATTTTTTCTTCTCGAATATAGTCAGGAACAGGTATTGCATTGGGCTGAAACGTTCTATCTTGCAGCTGAATAAAAAGTTTTTTATGCATTGAATTGAGAAAATATAAATCTTTTTCAATGGCAGAAAAATCATATATTCCCTTCTCAGGTTCCAGGCTTCGCCATTTATAGATTTTTTGTACGCCTGTTATATAAGGATTTTTTAGGATCTTTTTATATATTTTTAAGTCATGATTCTCAACAAATAGAAACAATTTTGGTAATTGTTTCGCAGTAGCCGGACCACTAAAAAATAATAATAAAAATGCGATTAGAAAAAATGTTTTTTTAAAATAAATCATAGAAAAAATTGAGTAATCAGATGAACAATACGTTCTGCTGCCTGCCCATCACCGTAGGGTGAAACAGCACGGCTCATAGATTCATAAGCAGTTACATCCGTTAAAAGTTTTTCAACCTGTTGCACAATGGTATTTGTATCATGACCGACTAATAAAGCTGCACAACAAGCAACGCCTTCCGGTCTCTCTGTTTCATTTCTTAGTACTAACACAGGCTTATTAAGCGCAGGTGCTTCTTCTTGCAATCCTCCTGAATCTGTTAATACTAAATACGCTTTTTGCAGGACAGGCACAAGCGCTTCATAATCGAGCGGCTCGCTTAATTTAATATTGTGAATATTGCTTAACTGCTTTTCTACCACTTTTTTTATATTTGGATTAGGATGCACTGGAAATAGTAATTCTATCTCTGGATTTCTTTCTGCTAATTTTTTCAAGGCCTTGCAAATATGCAGCAAAGGTTTTCCAAAGTTTTCTCTACGATGGCAGGTTACTAAAATTAATTTCTTATCCGATTTTTTTTCATCATCTGAATTTTTTTTAAGATAGGCATATAAGGTATCAATGATTGTATTGCCTGTTACAAAAACATTTTTTTGAATGCCCTCTTTCAATAAATTATTAGCAGATGACTGAGTCGGACAAAAATGCAAGGTTGCAGCCAAAGTAATCGCTCTTCGGTTAAATTCCTCTGGAAATGGATCTGAAATATTTTTGGTTCTTAAGCCCGCTTCAACATGTGCGAAAGGAATTTTTTTATAAAAAGCAGATAATGCGGCCATGAGTACTGTAGTTGTATCTCCTTGAGCGATGAGTAAATCGCAAGGCTGTTTTGAAAAATACGCTTCAAAATACTGTAAAAGCTTTGCGCTTAACGCAGTGAGGCTTTGATTGGACTTCATTAGATCAAAATTAATCGTCACATTGATCGCTAAGCTTTTTAAAAGTTGTGCTAATAATTCTCTATGTTGACCCGTTATGATCGTGCACACTGAAAATAATTTATCCGCTTGCAAGGCTTTAATAATAGGAAACATTTTTAGCGCTTCGGGCCTTGTTCCGATGACACAGGTAATATTAAATTTTTTCATTGATGCGCACGCTCTAGCGTAGTTAAATGAGTGAATAAATCGTTGGCTTGTTGTTCGCGCGTAAAATTTTTTGCAAACGCAACCGCTTTATCTTTTTTATCTGCAAGCAAGGCGTCATTGCTAGATAATTGAATAATTAAATTTTCTAGCGCGGCAACATCACCTGCTGGAATATACCAACCTGCTTGTGATTGATCTAAAAATTTCTTTGCCGCGCCATCGGGTGCATACAAAAGCACCGGTATACCCATAGACATGGCTTCTAATAGCTTAGATGGCAACACTGTTTTATTTGTTTCAACTTCAGCTAAAGGAATGATCGCCAAATCAATAACCGACCAATAATCCGGAATCAGTGTTCCAGAGAAAGGTCCGTCTATTACAATATTATCCAAAGTATTTTCATTTTTTTGTCGTATTAGATCCGCGCGTTTTGCGCCATCACCTAACATAAAAAAAGAAACCCGACAATTATCTTGTTTACGCAGCGATGCCGCAATTAATAGAAGATCATGATGATTATGAGCAATACCGAAAGTGCCAATGTAGCCCACTACAAATTTATTTAATAAATGATAATCGTTGAGAATTTTTTGATTTTTTTCACGAGGATAAAACTGTTTACTTGCGCCTGAAATAGAGACGATGATCTTAGGATCAGCAATTCCTAAAGTATTTAAATAACTTTTGAAATGCTCCGATAAAATAATAATTAAATTACAGCGGTGATACATCCAAATTTCTATTTTTTTTAGCAATTTAAAGAAAAATTTTTTTTTAATGATCCCATGCGCAGCAATAGAATCTGGCCATAGATCGCAGAGAATCAGCGCAAATGGTTTTTTTTTAATAATCGACAGAAAACAAGCGGATAAGGCACAAAAAAACTGGGGTGTGATGCCTATAATAATATCAGTTTGCTTGAATAGACCGAAAAAAAAAGAAGATAATCCAAAGGAAATAAAATCTAAGGTTCTGCGTACCAGCCCCTTATTAGGATATATATACGTTTTTACACGAATAACTTTCACACCGTTCATGATTGATTTTACATACCATGTATTTTTATAGCCATCAAAAATCTTTCCCATGGGAAAATTAGGCTGACTCGTAATAACAGAAATAGGTTGATTGTGTTGAGCCCACAATTGCGAAAGCTCTGAAATGATTCGTGCATTGGCATTCATTTCAGGCGGATAATTATCGCTGAGTATTAAAATTTTCATTAATTGCATTCATGATAAGCTTAGCACGCGCTTCCCAGGTATTTTCTTCTGCTTCCTGCTTCATAATCTTAAAATACTCACTATCTTTGGATATTTTTAGCGCCTGATCTACTAAAGATAGAAACTCATCGTGATCTTTTGCTACCAGCGCTGATTTATATTTTCTACACTCTGGAAGATCCGTCGTAATGATGGGCTTTCCTAACGCCATATATTCAAATAATTTGATCGGTGAGGTTGCTACAGTCGTTTTATTAATAGCAAACGGAATGATGGATATATCAAAGTAATTCGCATAATCAGGCAAATCATTGTATTTTATGGGGCCCTTTACAATAATGTTAGGTAGCTTATCTAGCCTCATTGTTCTAAACGTCTTGTCGTAAATAAGTCCCAAAAGTAACAAAGTGTATTGCGAGTAATGAGTCGCTATTTTTTTAATTAATGCATAATCGAGCCATGACGCTAATGCTCCAAAATAACCAATAACCTTCTTGCTGTCTAAAAAAGATAATTCATTTACTCTATTTTTTCTTTGTGAGAATTTATTTAAATCCACGGCATTGGGAATAAAATACGTATTCGTCAGATCCGATCGATATTTTTTTGCATCTTGTAATAAAGCATCGGCCGTAACTAATAAAATCACGGATGTATTGCCTAATATATACTGATGTTTGCGTATCGATTCATCATCCACATGACCAAATATCTCATTATTTAGATCGTCCAAATAATCGTAAATCACTAAATTTTTATCTTTCATAAAATTTTCGATAAAAGACTCCTCCCATTGCTGCAACGGATTTGAATAAAGGAAAAGTATTTTTTTTCTGCTAAACGGTCTATTCAGCGTATAATGATATAAATTTTTAGGTAGTAAAAAAAGATTGTCTTTGATCATTCTAATATGTGAAACATCGTCTGTTGCGTTATTACTAAAAAAAAGATAGCAAAATTCAGCGGATAGACTCATACTTAGATGTTGTGGTCTTTGATAAAGCGGTATATCAAAATCATGGTAAGGCGGATAAATCATTATTGGATTATTTAATCCAGCTAAAATGGCGTTCAGTTTTTTGATATTGGATCGTTCTATAACAGCTGACTTTATTTCATTTTTTAATAGTCCAATTAATTGAATTATTTTTTTAAAAATAGTTCTTATAGGCCTAACTTTTAAAATGAAACGTATTCTTTTTGCAGACCTTATCGCATTCTTTGCTGATCTTGCAGCTCGCCAATACAGTGCACTGGCACTATTTTTTGCTTGTAACATGTATGAAGACTCAAAGTAAAGATAAAATTTTAAGTCACATTGTATGATGTGTGAGTAAGTATGAGTAAATTATCGCTGAATATTAAAATTTTCATTAATGGTATCTACGATAAGTTTTGCGCGTGTTTCCCAAGTATTTTCCTCTGCTTCTTGTCGCATGATTTTGAAATATTTATCCTCTTTTGACATCGTCAAAGTTTGATTAATGAGAGATATAAATGCTTCATGATCCTTCGCAATCAGTGCTGATTTGTACTGTCTGCATTCTGGCATATCCGTAGTCACGATCGGTGCCCCAATATTCATATACTCAAACAATTTAACAGGTGAACAATGTTGTGTTATTTCATTCACAAGAAAAGGTATGATGGACACGTTAAAATTGTGTGAATAATGTGGCAATTCCTCATATTTTTTTAAACCGAGATAGAATAAATTTTCATGTTGAGTAACTAGAGTCATTAACTGCTGATATTCTGGTTTATTTTCTAGACAAGGCCCAATAATTACCATCTGAATATTTTTAAAACGAATACATAACTTGTCGAGCAATGAATAATCAAACCAATCGGCCAGCGCACCATAGTACCCTATAGTCTTATCAGAATAATTTGGAAAATCTATCGGTTTTTTTAGAACATTATTATTTATACGATTGGCTGCATTTGGAATATATCTTATTGTTTTTTTTGTAAATTTTTCAAGATACTTTTCATAAAGCAGTTGACTACTCGTTAGTAAAATATCTGATTTTTCTAGCATAAGTTCGTGATTTTTTTGATAATTTTTATCGCGATGTATCTGCGGCGTATCAAGCACATCATAAATAATCATGTGTGGCTTAGATTCTTTTATGATCTCGTAATTCAACGCAAAATAGGTATATAAGATCATACCTGAAAAATCTACTTTTGTGTGACTACCCGCAAGTATTAGCTTTTTGTTAATAACAGAAACATGATCATCAGGTTTATCTTCTAAGAAAAAACATTTCACACCCGATAAAGACAATGCTTTAAATAATTGCTGAGGACGTTGTACCATGGTATCAAAAGTTATACCCGGTGTGTGCATATGCAATAAACTATAATTAGTTGCTTGCTGACAGTTAGCAGAATGGCGATTTAGTACACTGGCGATGATCTCAATCCATTTTTTTTTCCAATGAGTAATATCAAAAGTCAGAGATTTTTGATAGGCATTGTTAGCCAAGTATTCACGTAGCGTTTTATCAGTGATTAATTCTTTAATGGCTGAGTATAATTCATCTTTCCTGTCCGGATAGATCATTAAACCATTGAAATGGTCGGTGATAAGATCAGTTAATCCACCAACATAGGTAGCGATCACTGCTTTTTTAGCTGCCATGGCCTCGATCAAACTAAGCGAAGTTCCTTCAGAATGAATGGTTGGAATCAATACGATATCTGATTGTTGATACACTTGAATCTCAGAGAGTCGCTATGCTCATGAAACATTTTGGCCATCGTGGCCCCAAAATAAATTCGCATAACGCGACTAGTAATGGACCCGGATCGTCCTGCGCTCACAGTGCCGGAGACCCCTACGGCAGTCACCCTAACCGGGTGGCCTTCGGGGCCGTCGTCATTGCTCTCACAGTGACTTGACGGCATGACGCGTTTCCTGCTTCGCCCGTCAACGCACGCCTTCCGGGGCTTCTCGACTACGCCTTCGTCTCTCCATGTCTCGTCGATTGCATGAGGAGGAACAACAATGTGTTTTACTCTATTTGGATATTGATCCATCAAAGCCTGTACAGCAGCATCAACCTCAGGTTGATTTACTTTGCCACAAAACAAAAAACATACATTGTCGTATTCATTAAGTATCTTAGGAACAATAGCATGTACGATCCAAAATCCTCTCGCCGCATACAGACTTCTTGGATACAAAATAATTAATTCTTTCTGTTGATTTTTTTTAAACTTATTTTTTAAAAATTTAGCATGATCTACATAATTAGGGACAAAAATAACCTTATTACTGCTGGCAATGTCACAACCTCTAACAAAATTAAGCGTTGCTGTATCTACTGAAACCAACTTATCAAGAAATTTAATTTTTTTAATAATTGAACGAATAGATTCATGCGGAAAAGAATGATCCCAGTAAATACCATGGCTAATGCCAATAATTTTTCGAGCACCTACTTTTTCAACTAAAGTAAAAGGTGAACTAATAATTAATGCCGCCCCATTAGTAAGACAAGCTACATTTCTTTTAAACTGGATAATGTTGCTAAAACTCGGCAATCCAATAATAGTTAGCCCATAATAATTTCTGATCCAAGGCTTTTTTCTAGAATATTGAACACAAAAAAATTCATATCCCTGTTCGACGAGTATTTTATTAAGATCAATTGCGTATCGTTCTGCACCCCCATTATAAAAATCAATACCCGTAAAATCCATAATGGTAGGTTGAACGTAAAAAATTGCATCTTTTTTATCGATGAATTTTACGATATTTTTTATAAAGACAGCGACAGCTTTATCGTCTAAAAATTTAAATAGATAAGCAGACAGCCATTTAAAAACCTTACTATTTACTAAATAATGAGCGAGCATTCGTACCCATGGCGGCATTTTTAAGTAATAGTCATAGGCAAACTGAGTACAACTTCTTAGCATAGGCTTTAAAATAAAAATTATTCTACTTGACGTTTTCAACGATAATAGAGATTATTAAAATAGACTTTAGCTTATTACATAAAAGGAATAGAACAGCATGCTGCGTCCTTATATCATATTATTAGGGTTAAGTGTAATCTTAATGTCAAATGCGTGGTCGTTTGAGCGCTTGTTTTATTTGCGCCGATCGAGTTCAACGATGGAACTACAACAGCAATTAGAGAATATTAAGCGGCATGCACGACAGATCGACATTATAGGTCCACAGAATTATCGTTTAGATGAGGATGGCACATTATCGGGAATGGTTGAGCCTCAACTACTCGCTTTGGCAGGACAAGAAAAAATAAAAGTGATGCCTTTAGTGGTTAATATCAATGTTGATCAAGATAAGTTTCACCGATTTTTACATAATCCAGAAGCACAAAAAAAAGCACGCTTAGCCATGTTAGATGCCTGTCAAAAAAATCATTTCTATGGCTGGCAATTTGATTTTGAAAATATTTTAGTCAGCGATCGCAAACAATTTACTCAATTTTTTGTAGATACAGCCCATTTGTTAAAGCAACATGGATTTAAAATTAGCATCGCTTCAGTTCCTACGCTTACGGATAAGGGCGATAGCAATCTTCCTTACGATCGCTGGAAATTTACTCATTGGTCAGGGGCCTACGATAATGCAGCGTTAGCAAAGGCCGCTGATTTCATCAGTATCATGGCGTACGATCAGCATACTACGCTCACTACTCCCGGCCCTATTGCATCGATTGCTTGGGTTGATCCTTTGCTGAGAAACCTCTTACATGAGGTGCCTAGAAATAAATTGTCCTTAGGAATTCCAAGTTATTCAGGCTACTGGACTGTTGGAACAGCAGGACCAAAAACTATTCCAGAGCAATTTCAATATCGTTCCAGAGAAACACAAATTGGTTATAAAGCAGTTCTTAAATTACTTCGTAAGTTTGAGCCGGAAGTAATATGGTCTAGTGAATGGCAGTCTTATTACACTGTGTTTACACATCATGAAAAGAATGAGTATTTATTTATTGAGGATGCGCATTCATTTCGAAGTAAACTTACTTTAGCACGGCATTATCATTTACGTGGGATTTCAGTATGGCGTTTGGGTTTAGAAGATCCTCGTTCCTGGCGTTATTTAGTGAAAAAGCGAATTTAAAATAAAAAATCGACTTTTATACCTCTTAACTTAACAGCATTTTTTGTCCAGTACGAAGAGAAAACGCAAGTTTTTCATAATGATTTAATTTATTTCAATTATTTAAAGTGTCCCTAATGTTGAATGCGAGAATAAGAATATGAAGCATAAGTCTAAAGCTCATCCTAATAAACCTAAAAAATTGAAAAGTAACAACAATGTGGAAGTTGGGAAATGGACAGATGCAGTCATCTTTAAGACTTTGAGTTCTCGTGTTAAAAAGAGCATCGAACTCATTCCGGAGGATCGTATTCAAGATTTTGTTAAGAGTGATGCTAATCTCGCCAGAGTCTTAAGTTCTCAATACGGTGCAGTAATCAAACTCATTCCGAAGGATCGTATTCAAGATTTTGTTAAGAGTGATGCTAATCTCGCTAAGGTCTTAAGCTCTCACTATGCCGAAGCGATCAAGCTCATTTCGGAGGAGCGCATTCAAGCGTTTACTAAGAGTGATGCTAATCTCGCTAGGGTCTTACTCTCTCAATGTGCCGCAGCGATCAAGCTCATTCCGGACGAGCGTATTCAAGCGTTTATCAAGGACGATGCTAATCTCACTCAGGTCTTAAGCTCTCACTATACCGCAGTAATCAAACTCATTCCGAAGGATCGTATTCAAGATTTTGTTAAGAGTGATGCTAATCTCGCTCAGGTCTTAAGCTCTCAATGTATCGCAGTGATCAAACTCATTTCGGAGGAGCGCATTCAAGCGTTTGTTAAGGACGATGCTAATCTCGCTAGGGTCTTAAGTTCTCGCTGTGCCGCAGTGATCCAATACATTTCGAAGGAGCGCATCCAAAAGTTTGTTCAGAACGATGCTAATCTCGCTCAGGTTTTAAATTCTCGTTGCGCCGCAGTGATCCAATACATTTCGAAGGAGCGCATCCAAAAGTTTGTTCAGAACGATGTCAATTTAGCTCAGGTTTTAAGTTCTCGCTGCGCCAAAGCGATCGAACTTATTCCGAAGGAGTGCATCCAAAAGTTTGTTCAGAACGATGCTAATCTCGCTAAGGTCTTAAGTTCTAACTGTACCAAAGCGATCCAATGCATTTCGAAGGAGCGCATCCAAAAGTTTGTTCAGAACGATGTCAATCTAGCTAAGGTTTTAAGTTCTCGCTGTGCCAAAGCGATCGAATTTATTCCGAAGCAACGCATTCGAGATTATGTTAAGGATGATGCTAATCTTACTCGAGTCCTAAATTCTCAATGCATCGCAGCGATCGAACTTATTCCGGATGAGCGCATCCAAAAGTTTGTTAAGAACGATGCTAATTTCGTTAAGGTTTTATGTTCTCGTGGCTTCAAAGCGATAGAAGCAATTCATCGGAGTCGAATAAAAAAGTATGCCATTAAAAATAAAAGTAACAAAAAAAATATTCAGAAAATTGTAAATAACAAAAATATCTCTAGCGAGATAAGTGATTATATTCATGAAGTGGTTTACGCACATAATTATTTAGATAATCAAAAAAGTAGTTTTTTTCAATTGAGTAATAGTGATACTCCAAACGAGGTTCCTCTTCAAGATATGCCCGTCCTACGATAATTTTTGAATGATAATTTATAAATCAAACCCAGTCGCGCACGATTAAAAATTTTCTCAGTAACTCTGCCTCCGGTGTTCCTGGATCAGCTTTCCAGTTGTAACGCCAAATTACATGAGTTGGCAAAGAACTTAAAATAGATTCTACGCGACCTGCGCTTTGCAAGCCGAACAAGGTGCCTTGATCATATAATAAGTTAAATTCAACATAACGACCGCGTCGATACAGCTGAAAATCTCGCTCGCGTTGTGTAAAGCACATCGTTTTTCGGCGCTGAACAATGGGTATGTATGCAAGCAAAAAGTGGTCACCTATGCTGCGTATAAAATCAAAACAACGCGCTATAGGCCAGTGATTTAGATCATCGAAAAAAATCCCACCAATACCACGTTGCTCTTGACGATGTTTCAAATGAAAATAGCGATCACACCAAGCTTTATAATGTGGATATACCTCATCTCCAAATGCAAGGCAGGCATTTCTTGCAGTACTGTGCCAATGTTGACAATCTTCATCGAATCCATAACACGGTGTTAAATCGAAACCACCACCAAACCAAAATTTATCATTGTCTAAATAAAAAAGACGCAGATTCATATGGGTAATGGGTACGTAGGGATTTTGCGGATGGATAATAATAGAAAGACCTAACGCCTGAAATCGCTTTTGTCGATATTCTGGATAGCGTTCCGCAATAGATGGAGGCAAACTATCCGCAGAAATATGAGAAAAATGTACAGCGCCTGATTCTATAACGGCCCCTTGCGTCATCACGCGAGAAATACCACCACCCTCACCTTGTGTATACACCCAAGGGTCAGAAAAAAATTGACCCACTGTATCTTCTTGTGTCAATGTGGTGCACACGCGATCTTGTAAACTTAATAAATATGTTTTTACTGCGGAAATACTATCTGGGTTGCTCATAATGCTCTGGATTCAATCACTCCATATTATTGCTATCGTTGCTTGGTTCGCAGGACTTTTCTATCTGCCGCGTTTATTTGTATACCACGCAGATAGCATGGATGATACACGTGGTAAAGAGCGTTTTAAAATAATGGAAAGAAGACTTTATTATGGCATTATGTTGCCTGCTGCCTTCGCTACGGTTTTTTTTGGCATTCTATTATTTTGCGCTGCACCCACTTATTATCTACACGCACATTGGTTTCATGTTAAATTACTTCTGCTGATTCTTCTTATTGGATTTCATATCTACTGTGGAGCGCTATGCACTGCGTTTAAACAGGATAAAAATAAACACAGTAGCCTGTTCTACCGTATTTTAAATGAAATCCCAACTTTGTTTTTAGCTTCCATCGTGATTCTTACCGTAGTCAAGCCATTTTAAAGCGCCCTTTCATCGTCGATCTCAATCATTTCAAAATCTTCTTTTATTGCGCCGCACTCCGGACAACACCAAGTCAACGGTACATCTTCCCAACGTGTTCCTGGTAAAATGCCATCTTTGGGCCAGCCTAATGCTTCGTCATAAATATAGTTACATAGTAAACACACATAACGCTTATAGGGTTGCATACGGTTGAATTCTCCTAACGATAAATTTATGTTACGACTTACACAGATTGTCTTAAAATGTCAAGGAACTAAATAGCAAATAAGTACAAGTATGTCTTATTGCAGATGCGTTATTATTTATATTTCTTACCATAGGCTGTCATAAAATGCTTATTACCACACGTATGAACTTCCGTAATTATACAAATCCAGTGGGATTTAATTCAGATTTTCAGACGCACATAAGGGTCAGTAAAAATATCCACGAGCTATTCTTTGAAACTATTTATAATCACGTGCCAATGAATTCTCTAGATAAATTACTGAAATTCCTATCACAGGATCTCGGAGAAAAAATATTCAGTGATTTTCTACAAAGTTTAATTTATTTTATACATCATTATTATCCTCCGAATTATCCTACGATGAGACATGGAGAGAGGTATGACTTTGAAGAATATAAAATAAAGTGCGTTGGTCATATTATCAAATACAAAAATTTTTTCCACACAAGCTCGGAGGACAAAATAGTAGTATTGCGTGTTGATCCAGAACAAGAAGTGACTGTTTTAATGACGCTTGCAAGAACTGGAGATACACAAAATCTTAAATTATGTTTAATCAAATTAGCTACTGCTTTTGGATTTATAAACGAAAATGATTCGGTTAAAAATTTTGAGGAATTATTGCCATTTTTAGGCCAATCTGCTTCTGATAAAGCAAGGAAAGCATTTAAACTCTATTTTGAATATAAGGATGTAACTGGTTTTAACATTTTTAGTACTTCGGGTCGAAACGGACACTCGAGCACGCTCGCTTTATTACTTAAAGTGGCAGAAAAGCTCTACGATGGAAAAACTACGCAATCGTTCCAAAAAATAATCACTGATAAAAACAATCATAGATTGAGTCCTTTAGATCAAACAGTGCTTTCACAAGATATTAAAAGCATTGAATGCATGTCAAAAGCGCTTTTTGATGCGTATGGGAATGATCATGCATCTCTCATCAAACTTTTTATACCGAACGGCCCAGATCAATCAACACTTTTGACAGCCTGCACACACGCAGATATGCCTGAAATTGTTGAGTTATTGCTAAATGGTCTACTTGAAAAATGTTTTAATGGTGAAAAAGATCATCCTGAATTTATAAAATTCATCACGCTTGAAACTAAAAATAAATATGGTTCTACTTTATTTGATTCCGCCTGTAGGTTTTCTAACTATAAGATAGCGAGCTTGCTATTAAGCTTTGTTGAAGCTGCTTATTCGGGTAAAAAAACGGATGGGTTTAAAAATTTTCTAGCGATGCGTAGCAATGATGGCTATTCATATTTACAAACGGTCTGTGCAAAAGATGCCAAAGAAGCTAAAAATGCTGTAGCAGCTATAGCGAAAGCCGCAGCAAAAGATAAAACACTTAATATTTTAATAACGGCAACGCAAGAAGCGTATGAAAATGACTTGCAAGGCTTCATAAATTTCATGAAATTTTATGAAGTAATTGATGGAAAACAGCGTCTATTTTCTCAATCGCTATTTAATAACGTAATACTCTTTAAAAATAAAAAAATACTTTTAAGTATTTGTGATTATTACTTAAAAGAATTATCTAAACGCGAAAATGATGACTATAAAAAATGCAAAAAAGATTTTGAGGCAATGCTTAATTCGAAAGATCGTAAAGGTTGTACTTTACTCAATTCAATTTGTAAGAATGCGTCCTATGAAAATCCAAATAAAATATATCACTCAGACAATTTAGTAGATCAAGGACTTATTATTACATTACTGCAATGCGGTGCTGGTAAAGACATTCAGAATAACTATGGCTATAGCGCTTGGAATAATGCCCCTGAGACGTTTAAAAAAATAATGGATCCAAATTATGTTTCTCCGATTCCTAACACTAATTTTTTTTCTAAATCAATGCATAAAATTACTCGAACGGTAGAAAGAAAAAGTTATGCGTCTATTGCTGCACAAAAACCTGTTTCGAATCTGCAACCTGAACCTGTTCCGCAACAACAGCAGGCTGTTAAAACTTATGCTGCAATTACAAGACCACACTAAATAATTTTAAATATCAGCGTGTCTTAAATTAGATTTATCTGGAGGTTGTATTTAAGTGTTTGAGTCTACAAATTTTCGTTTCAGTCACAATTTTAATCGTAAACTCTATCGGCACATCTCTGATATATATCGATCAATCACGAACGAACAGCTATCACTCCAAGAATCATTTGATAGAGTTGATAAATCACTCAATTCTCTATCACAGATACTCACAGGAGATTCTAAAAAAATACTGAGTGAATTCTTACAAAATTTAATTTATTACACCTATCGTGTTGTAAAACATGATAGAGATTATCAAGTAAATCTTATTTCTCACATTATCAAACATCCCTATTTTTTCTACACATTAAATAATCAGGTAATTTTACACGTCGATCCAGAACAAAAAGCGACTACCTTAATAGTATTAGCAAGAAATGGTGATATAAAAAATCTTAATTTATGTTTAATTTCCTTAGCGACTGCTTTAGGACTTATAAAAAAGAATGAGCAAATAACAAAGATTGAAAATTTGTTAGCCCTTTTAGAAGAGCGGTCTAAAGAGCAATCTTTTGATCGAAGCATAGAAACACTTAAAAAATATCTTGAGTTTGAAGATAAGGATGGATTTACTGCTATCAGTACTGCCTGCTTAAATGGACAACCTAAATCTCTGAATTTATTACTTCAGTTAGCAGAAGCCTTATACAATAGTAAAAGTTCAGAAGGGTTCAAAACGCTTATTACCAAAGAAAATTATTATAAACTCAGGCCTTTAAGTTTGACTATTATTTCAGATAATTGTGCTGTTATGAATCTTATACTGACAGCAATTTTCGATGCGTATCAGAGTGATAGAAAAACATTACTAGAATTTCTTAGTCCTGCTTTTGACAAATCAGCGCTTGTTACAGCATGCACACATGCGAATAATTTAAAAATTATTGAGCAATTGATCATCCATATTCTTAGCAAGTGTTTTAATAATGAAAAAAATAGTTGCGAGTTCACCGCCTTCATCACAACTAAAAATAAATTTGATTCTACCTTGCTTCATATCGCTTGCACATTTGTAAAGCCTGAAACGGTAAATCTTTTATTGAATCTTATTGCCGACTTTTATAAAGGCCAACAAACAGATGGCTTTAAACAATTTATCTCAGCACGCTGTAAAAATGGCTATTCAGCGCTACAAATTGCTTGTGTAAGAAAAATCATGGAAGGAATAACGATTAAACAAGATAGGAAGGAATTAACTGTACATGATATTGCAATAGAAAAAAATAAAATCATTACAATCTTAACGAAAATCAGCATGATGGTTTATAAAAACGACTTACTAGGGTTTATAGAGTTTATAAAACTTATACAATATGACGATGAAGGTAATATGAAATATAATAATTCAAAATGGCAATCAATGCTTAATACAAAAAATGTTTTAAATCGTCCAGAGATATTAGAAAGCATTCTTACTTTTATACAAGAAGAATTAGCGCAATGCGAAGATACGGATTATAAAAAGAAATGTGCACGTGAGATCCGAGAGGTTCTCAATTACAAAAGTACAGACGATTTTACCTTGTTAAATACACTTTGTAAGAATGCGTTAGGTGACAGGCAATATCAACAATCCTATCGATCCATTGTGATACGAATTATCCAGCTTGGAGGCGATCCAACTATTAAAAATTTAGATCACTATAGCGCCTGGAATAATGCACCGACTGCATGGCACTCAATAATACGCAGAGGCTACCCCTCTCCTGAGCCTATGTTTCATTTTTTTCGCGAATCTAATGACAAAATGATGGAATCAGACTTTATTTATGGCTATAAACTTTCGCGATCGTGACATAATTTTTAATGAAGCAGTAAATTATGCCATGAGCGCCGTGTATAACGCGTTTACTAATTTGGAAGAGCTACCTTACTTAAAGAATTTGCTCAATTGTGTATCAAATGCTCTACAAACAGATTGGATGGCTAAACGGCCAGGCCCAGAAGAAGTATTCACCGACTTTTTACAAAGCTTAATCTATTTCATATACCATATCACAGAGCATATAAATGACGAACCGTACCAAGAAAAACTCGTTGCTTATATTATACGGCATAAAAAATTTATTCGTAAATTGAATGATCAAGTAATTTTACGCGTTGATCCGCAGGAAGAAGTGACTGTTCTCATCACTTTAGCAAGAAGTGGAAACCATAAAGATTTTGAATCATTCTTAATTTCATTAGTAACTGCCTTTGGATTGATAGAAAAAAATCATGGAATAAAAACGCTTAAAGATTTATTGCCATTTTTACAATTGAAATCATCCAATTTGGATATTAAAGAATTATATTGCTATTTGAATCACGCGGATAAAGATGGCTTTACTGCGCTTAGTAGCGCCTGTCGCAATGGTCAATCTGAGATTTTAAAATCATTACTTTCAGTAGTAGAAATCCTCTACGGTGGTAAAACAACAGAAAATTTTAAAAAATTTATTACTTGGGAACCTAAACCTGGATTTGGTCCTTTAAATCGGGCCATTCTTTCAGGAGATTTGAGTACCTTTCAGGTTATAACAGAAGCAGTTTTTGATGCACATAAAGAGGATCAATCCACGCTGATAAAATATCTTAGCCATGCTACTGATAAGTCATCATTTTGGATGGCATGCACACAGGAGAACACCGCATTTCTTGAACAACTAATAGTGAACGTAGTTAAAAAATGTTTTAATGATAATAAACGTGATCCTAAGTTTATACAATTTATTACAACTAAAAGCAAACAGAACTCTAGCTTACTTCATACTGCCTGTAGATTTTCAAAACCTAAAATAGTAAAAATACTTTTAAATCTCGTCAAAGAACTTTACAACGGTGAACAAACCAGTTCCTTTGAAAATTTCTTAGCAGCGCGTTGTGACAGAGGATATTCAGTTTTGCAGCAAACCTGCCTCGACCTAAATTATAGAGATCATCAGACTGATCAAATAAAAAAATCAAAACGTGAAATAATAGAAATCTTGATGAAAACAGCGCAAAGTGTTTATAACAATAATCCGATGGGGTTTTTAAATTTCATAAAATTTAAAAATGAAAAATATTATTCGCCTTCAGAATCTATATTGATGACAGCACGATTTTTTGAATCTAGAGATACAGTAATATCAACATTTAATTTTTTAAAAAATGAATTTGATACATGTGCGGATAAATACAAAAAAATGGAATGCAAGCAGTTATTAGAAGCATTTCTTAATCATATGAACGGAAACAGATTTACTTTAGTAAATACAATTTGTAAAAATGCAAAGTATGTTCAAACAATATATAAAAAAAATCAACCGGAAGATTTAAAACTTGTCATATTGCTAATAAAAGAATTTAACGCTGATCTGCGTATTGGTAAAAACAAAAATGGAAACGCTCTTAGGAACGTGCCCGAAGAATGGAAAGCAGAAATTGTAAAGCTAAACTGTGTTAAACCTAACCGTACTCAACTGTACTCTCACGCATCGCAACCAAATAATTTTTTTGCTAGAAAAAACATGTCTACTTCTAGAGAAAACGCGCCTACTTCTACCACCCAAGCTTGGAATTGGAGAGGGAACTTTTAAGTAATGATTAGATTGATACTTCAGAATCGTTTAGGTGAATCGAACAAAATAAGGCATACTATAAAGCTTTAAATTAAAACATTGCAATTATGCTATCTACTGTCTTGAAAATGCCGATTGGCCAAAGTGATTTTGGCCTCTTAATCCGAAAGAACTATCACTTTGTGGATAAAAGTCTTTTTATCCAAGCCCTACTTGAGGATTCTGCCGACGTTATTCTCATCACGCGCCCGCGTCGTTTTGGCAAGACCTTAAATCTGTCGATGCTGCGGTATTATTTTGCCAAAGAGATAGACAATCAGGAGACAGCCCGTTTATTCGAAGGATTAAAAATTCAAAAGGCGCCAGAGACGATACGCCAGCATCAAGGAAAGTACCCGGTGATTTTTTTAACGCTGAAAGATCTTAAGTTTTCCACCTTCGAAGAAACCTATCAAAATTTTTGTCAACTCATCGCGTTTCTTTATGAAGAACATCGTTATTTGCTTGCGGGTGAGATCCTATCAACGAATGAAAAGACCCGCTATCACGCTATATTAGAGGAAAAAGCCTCCTCTGCCGGGATCAATTATTCGTTAAAAGGATTAAGTCAGTACCTACACCGTTATCACAAAGTAGCGCCGATTATTTTGATTGACGAATACGACACACCGATTCAATCGGGGTATTTATACGGGTATTATGAGCCGATCATTAAATTTTTCCGAACCTTTTTAGGTTCAGCGTTAAAAGACAATCCGCATTGTTTCAAAGCGGTGTTAACAGGGATCTTACGGGTATCGAAAGAAAGTTTATTTTCGGGATTAAATAATATAGAAGTCTATTCGATGCTACGTGCTCAATACGGTCAATACTTTGGATTTACCGAAGAAGAAGTCCAGGATTTATTAGAGCAAGCCGGTTTACGTGATCAAGCAGCCAACATACGTGATTGGTATAACGGCTATCAAATTGGAAACCATACCGTCTACAACCCATGGTCTTTATTAAACTGTGTGAAAGAGAAAGGATTATTAAAATGTTATTGGCTCAACACCAGCGACAATGCATTAGTCAAGGAATGCCTGTATCGTTCCGGTTTAATTCACAAAGAAAGTTTTGAACGACTCTTAGAAGGGAAAACGGTTGATTGTCTAATTAATGAGAATATAGTTTTTTCTGTACTGCAGAATTTAATCCAGCATGATTCAGTCATTTTAAGTTTTTTATTGATGGCGGGTTATTTCAAGGTAGTGTCAGTCGAGTATACAGAGCAAATTGAGCCGGAATGTCAGTTAGCGATTCCTAATCGAGAGATTAAGATCTTGTATGCAGAACTGATTAAAGATTGGTTAGTGGAAGGGCAGAATCGGATTCAGGTCAATGAGTTTTTAAATCAATTATTACAAGGGGATATAGAAGCCTTTGAAGAATCCTTTCAATTTTTATTAGAGAACACGATCAGCGTGCATGATTTAAGTAAAGAACCTGAGGCGTTTTATCATGGCTTTATGATTGGCTTAACCGCGCATACTCAATTTCATCCAAATTATTGTTTGAGATCGAATCGAGAAAGCGGACAAGGACGGTATGATTATTTAATTTTATCGAAGGATTCAAGCAAACCTACCCTGTTAATGGAGTTCAAACGCGTACGACCGAATAAAACGCACTCATCCTCCGAAGTCAATGATCTGTTAGAAAAAACAGCGCATGAGGCATTAGCGCAGATTGAAAATAAAATTTATTACCAAGAAGCAAAACAATACGGGAATCAATCTATTTTAATGATCGCCATAGCTTTCTGTGGTAAACAATTTAAACTCGTTTATTCCTGACTTCTGTAAACGCACTACGTAGTTGGTGATATAGGAAGAAGAGTAAGCCCTGGTTGAATGTCAAAAACTTGGTAGATGATAGAAGCATCTTGTCCTAGAGAAGAAAGCATACGATAAATTAAAACAAAATTATAAATCTATGCTCGCTTTAGCTTGTAGCTATTTGTGATTATCCTTATGAATTGTCAACACACCCTAAGATTTCCAAAATCTAAAGCGTCATTCCAAACTGATTTAATGTCAATATGAGGCAATACAGCAGGACATGAGGAATAATGAGCTCTTAAACTAGCGGCGAAAAGATCGGCTAGGCGTAGGGGCTTCTCTATTTTCCGAACTGGGCGTAGCCGTAAATACACTTGATTGCAATCTTTCCATCATTGATTCTAACTCAATGTTATTGAGATTAATATTTAAGTTTTCATAGGAAAGATCTTCTCTTAAATGTCCTTCTTGGCTAGATTTAGGTATGTAATTACCAAAATCAGGCAAATATCTAGGCACATAATGTTTTTCAAACCAATTTTTATAATTGTTCCAACATTGCTGGAACCTACTCTGAAACTGTGGATCAATTTTTTGCATCAGATTAAAATAACAACTAAAATTTGGTGGTTCAGCTAGCTTTTTTGTATTAACTAACGTCAGGAGCCGATACTTTGATAATATTATCGAACGCTTTTTTCATCAATCGCTTGGTTATCTAACACCTGATGATCTTTATTTCAGTGGGCCTAATAACACATTATTTCGGAGCCCTGTTCCTCTTAAAAATAATTTAATCAGTGGTCTATACATTGTGGTCACTTAAGATAGTCTAAAGTTAGTTGATTAATTTCTTTTTCTGAACTAATGGTTCCCCTTATCGTAGACATAAGAATGGGAGCAAATGGGTCGTATGCTGGGATTTCAGAAAACTAATTTTACTGCGCCTTAATGTTTCTTAATAAAAGTTTTTACTATTATCTAATATCCGAAAACAAATCATTGAGGCGTCATCATGGGGCAGAAAGAATTATTAGATAAAATCGTGGACACTTTATATTCATATTATGAAATTACCTTGCACGATCGATCTTTGGCAAGAAATCTGGAAGTAAAAGACTCCGAGGATCTAGAGATCACTCGGGCACTCATCACACCCTTTCGCAATGAATTAAACCAGCTTCTGGACGAACCCGAACTTACTGAAATCTTGAAAAATATGCCGGAGGCCCTAACTGAAAATAAATTAGAAACTCAAAAAGACTCTATAAAGCCGCTTCTACTCACACTCGACTCCTTATTAAAGGATTCCTTATTAAAAGAACATTTCAACACTCAATTAAAAGATATTTATGCAGGCAAACATACAGGGGAAGGTAAAATATACAGTATTGGTACTGAGGCAGGTAATCGTCCTGATACCCTTGCTAAAATTCTATTTGGTCTTGCCAAACAAACGAATGCCTGCCAAACATTACAAGATCTACTGACTCAGTTCATAAAAGATCGGAGTGAAAAAATGAACCGTTCTGGATTTCTTCAACCTACTGATCTACCTGATCAAGCATCAAAATTGCAAAAACGATCACGAGCAGTAAGAAAGACTTAATAATTTACTAACAATTCAATTGGGAAAGGATACCCTATGCCATTATTTTCACAAGAACTCATCATTGTTGCGGCGCGTGCCTTTGGGCATGATGCTGATTTTAGAGGGGTATGCGGAGGAATCTCCGCTATGTATGGAAATGCTTTGGTAGCTGATAAGGAACAGGAATTTTTTGATCGTTGTAATAAAATAGCCAGCCCTGCTTTTCAGAAGCAAATAAAACAAATCGAACAACTCACTTCTG
>Ga0206946_1047_pt1 | contig 45283 bp, 31 predicted proteins | sample Alteio_BWOrgHeat_2_FD_152965 | JGI IMG/M metagenome (GOLD analysis project Ga0206946, IMG submission 152965) | Enriched cells from forest soil in Barre Woods Harvard Forest LTER site, Petersham, Massachusetts, United States -... | ecosystem: Environmental > Terrestrial > Soil > Temperate forest > O... | reverse complement strand
GAATCAATTTATAATTTTTCCAAATCGTACAATCGACCTTGTACAATCACATAAACAGGCCAACCTTGTAGAACACGTCCTGCAAAAGGCGACCAAGCACATTTAGTTTGCAATTCAGCTTCAATGACAGTCTTTATTTGATTAGGGTTTACTAAAACGTAATCGTTAGTTTCAGGCAATTTAAAAATTTCACGAGCACGTTCTGTTGTTAAACGTAAAATTTGTTTAAGTGATACTAGGCCTTTGTGTTGTGCATCTAATAATAAAGGCAAGCTGGTTTCAATGCCAGGCACGCCTGCAGGACAAATTTCGTAAGGCTGCGCTTTTTCTGCCAAAGTATGAGGTGCGTGATCTGATCCGAGCGTGTCGATGATTCCATTTCTGATAGCATGCCATAGTGCTTGTTGATCACGTGATGTACGTAGCGGCGGATTCATCACAGCCTTGCCTTGTAAGTTCGTATAATCAGCTTGATTTAAAAATAAATGATGCGGCGTTGTTTCAGCAAATACCGGTAGCCCTTGATCTTTAGCGTCTGCGATTAGTTCGAGTTCAGCACATGTGCTGACGTGCAATAAATATAAACGTGTACCGTACAGACCTGCCAAAGTAATCGCTTTGCGTACTGCGTTGACGGCCACTTGTTCATCACGTATCTGCGAATGTATGGAGTAGGTTTGCTTGTCTGCAAATAGTCGTTTATGTATTCGAATGCGTGCTTCATCTTCTGCATGTACTGCAACTAATAAATCTTGCTCTGCTGCAATTTTAAAGAGGGCATGTAAACTTTCATCATCATCGATCAGTAAACCGCCTGTACTGCAACCCATAAATACTTTAATCCCGATCACTTGATCTTTAAGCAACGACACGGTTGCTAATTGCTGTTTGTCTGCACCTAAAAATAAATAATAACGTAAGGGAATATTGACTGCTGCAAGCTGCTGTTCAATACGCGCTTTTTTTTCGAGCAGTGCTTGGGCTGTGACTGTCGGTGGATCGGTGTTGGGCATATCGAAGACGGTCGTATAACCGCCTTTAATACTGGCTCGTGCACCTGAGCACCAATCTTCTTTATGTTCTAATCCGGGTGTACGAAAATGCACATGTGGATCAATCAGACCTGGTAATAAGAGTAAGCCGCTGGCATTCAAACAAATTGTTTGCTCGCTGGGAATAGAGAGAGAAGTTGTTGTACCATCAATGGTTAAAGCATTTTGAATGTGAATCATATACTCGTTTTTAATTGTTCTCGTTCAAAGCGCTGTTCGCAATAATGACAGGTTAACAGAATTTTTTTATGAAATTCCGATATAAAAAAATGGCTGTATTTCATTTCAAAACCTGTGCAACAGTGTGGGTTAGGACAGGGAAATACAGCGTGAATTTGTTGTGGCAATTTCAATTTTATTTTTTGAGCTACGACTCCGTTATTGATTACATTAACGGTTGCTTTAGGCGCAAATAAGGCAACTTGATCACGTTCTGAAGCATTGAGTATACGACCTTCTATCTTAATTAGATCTTTGAGTGACAGGCGATGACTGTTTAAATTTAATCCAAGCGTGATTGAATATTGATGCGTTAGAATGCGTAATAAATGCATGATAGTGAGCGCTGTGCCTGCTGGAATATGATCGATCACAGTGCCTGCGATGATGGCGGAGACAGAGCGTGTTTTTTGCATGAATGACACCGTATCACTGTAACAGTAAAGCTAGAAGTGCTTGACGTATATATAAACCATTGGCTGCTTGTTCAAAGTAATAAGCATGTTGCGTACTATCAACGGTTCGATCGATCTCGTCAACTCTAGGCAATGGATGCAGCACTTTGAGTTGTGGCTTGACTGAGGCTAATAAATCAGCGGTTAAAATAAACTTATATTTAAGTAATGGGTATTCATCCGCTGCAAAGCGTTCTTTTTGTAAACGCGTCATATACAGAATGTCAACTTTTTCTAGAATGTCACTGATACGTTCATGAAAAGAAAAACGAATTTTATTGTATTTAAGATAATCACATAAATAATCGGGCAAAAGTAAGGCCGGTGGTGAGACGAAGAACAAGCGCATCGTAAATAAAGCACATAGTTGTACAAGGGAATGAATAGTGCGTCCGTATTTTAGATCGCCGACGAAGCCTATCGCTAAACCATCGAGCCTAGTTTGTGTTTCTGCCATGCTGAATAGATCAATCAGGGCTTGTGTAGGATGTTGATTTGCACCATCGCCCGCATTAATGATGGGTTTAGCTGAAACTTCTTGCGCTAAACGTGCTGCGCCTTCTTGTTCATGACGTAATACGATCAGATCGGCGTAATGCGAAATGACTTTAATACTATCTTGTAGTGATTCGCCTTTTTGTATCGAGCTGTCTGCGCCACTTGTAAAACCGATGACTGAAGCACCTAAACGTGCAGCAGCTGCAGCAAAAGATAAACGCGTGCGTGTGGAGGGTTCAAAAAAACAATTGGCAATTATTTTATTGCTTAACAAGGATCCTGGCGCTTGTTGTTTAAATTGTTTGGCGGTATGTAATATGGTTTGAATCTGTTGTAAGTTCAGATCAGAAATAGAAATGATATGTGATAACGATTCTGTCATGAAGAACAGCCTCTTTTTTAAGGCGTAGGAATGGGTGAACGCGATGTTATCGGTACAAAAAAATCATTAAATTCTAACATTAATAATTGTTCAATCTCAGATTTTTCTTTGATCTGTAAATAAACCAAAGCGAAACCAGGCTGCTGCAAATAATCTAAAGCCTCATAGGCTAATATTTTAGCGTTTTTAGGTAATAATTGTTTAAAACGATCATGACTGGGGCGGTGCGTTTTAGGATCACGATCAGCGGCATTATACGCTAATAGCCAACAAAAGTAATCGTTTGGATTTTTTCGCCAAAGTGTAGACCAGGGAATCACTGTATCTGAAAAATAACGTTGAATTGGATTAAATCCAAAAGCATAGCGTGTTAAAATCGCCAACCCCATACCACCAAAACGGCCTGCATTAAATTCAATGGGAATCAGTTGTTGCGTGTTTGGATCTAATTTGAATTCGGCATGTATTGGAAAGGATCGAATCGCCGATGTTTGATTAAGTTGTCTGAAAAAATCGCAAACCGGTTGATAGAGTAAATCAAATAGGGATCGATGCGTATAGTACAGCATTTGCAAATATTCTTTACGTTTTGGTACTTTATGGCAGTATAAATTTGTAATGATCGGTATCCCTTGTTGATCATAAAACATGTCTACCGCATATTCTGTCGTACCGCCGATATAGTGTTCGATCAATAAGGTGTTAGAAAAAATATTTGGGTAAAGTACTGAGAATTTTTTTAATTCAGAGGCGATATCGGTTTTGAGTTGCATTAAATTCGTATTTGCATGCACGATGCGTGCTCCAACACCCATAAAACCTGATACAGGTTTTATCATATAGTGAGAGCAACGGTTAAAATTAAAAGAATGTTCTGCCAATTGTGCCAATTCAATTGTTTCAAAATAAAAACTTGGAAATATAGGGCTCAAATACTGTCTGAAAGCGTGTTTGTCGCGCAGCGTTGCGATGAAGGAGGCACGTTGCGTATCTAAATGCGTGTGAATGATTGGGTAGCTGGTATCGGAGGGTAAAAAGAATTTATCGTCTGAGTTTAATTGATATGAACCTCTTATAAATGCTTGTTCATTCAAGATAGAGAGATTTTTATTCTTCGGTAAATCTTGAATCAAACTGAAGCTGGGATTTTTTTCAAATGCGGATGATGTAATAATGTAATAAGACATGGAGCTTCACTGTTTAATTTATTACTTTTGTTTCTGAATCAGTATAAAGACATCCTGACGGTGAAAGCGCTAAGCTTAAGTGTTGTTGTTGATTATCTATCATAGTTTTCTATTTTGAAAAAAGCAGTTCATTCTGTCAACAATATAATCTTGATTTATCGGAAACTTAAAGGTTACAGCGATGCAGCATGCACTCGAGGTTTGGCTTTTTTCTGATCATGTTGGAACCTTAACCTGGGTCGAAGGACGACTGAGTTTTTCATATCTTCCTGAATGGTTAACCCGATCTGATTCTATCGCACTGTCTTGTTCATTGCCTTTGCAACTAGAATCGTTTGACGATTATGCAAGCAAACCCTTCTTTGCAGGTCTGTTACCCGAAGGTGATGTGCGTCGCTTAATCGCGCAGCAATTCCAAGTTTCACGACAGAATGACTTTGCTCTGCTTGATCGAATGGGCGGCGACTGTGCAGGCGCAGTGACTTTTCTAAACTCAGGACAAGTTCCACCGAAGTCAGAGACAATAAGCAATATTGAATGGCTAACTGACGAAGATATGCGCGCGCTACTTGATGAATTACCCTATCATCCTATGCTGATTGGGAAAGAGGGTGTGCGTTTGTCGCTTGCCGGAGCGCAAAGCAAATTGCCTGTGTTTGTCGAAAAAAATCGTATTGGATTACCTTTGTATGGAACTCCAAGCTCACATATCTTAAAGCCGTCTATTCGTGTTATTGAAGACAGTGTAATGAACGAAGGTTTCTGTCTTACTTTAGCTGCAGCAATGAAACTCAAACCTGCTCGTTCACGCATTCGATCTATTCAGAATCATACTTTCTTGTTAGTTGAACGCTATGATCGCATCGTAGATGAGAAAGGTTGTTTGCAACGACTTCATCAGGAAGATTTCTGTCAAGCGTTGAGTATTGCGCCTGAGCTGAAATACCAAAACGAAGGAGGTCCGGATCTAAAACAATGTTTTGACTTAGTGCGTCGCGTAACTCAATCGAGTACACAGCAGGTGCTGCGTCTTTTCGATTACGTACTATTCAATGCTATGATTGGCAATCATGATGCGCATGCTAAAAATTTCTCTCTTCTTTATAGAGCGAATGAGACGACTTTAGCACCGTTGTATGACGTACTATCGACGGCAGTTTACCCGAACTTAACTCAAAAAATGGCAATGAAAATCGGCAGCAAATACAAGTTTAGCGAAGTACAGGCACGGCATTGGGATCAGTTTTCGCAAGCAGCCGGTTTATCTATAACACAGACGCGTAAGCGCATCCTGAAGTTTGCTAAACAATTGCCCATGATTGCTCGCAAACTTTACTCTGAATCCGCCCGTGCATGGTTTCTTAATCCGCAAATTGGAAAGATCGTTAATCTCATTGAGCAGCGTGCTGCGTTGACAATACGCCGATTGACTTAAGCGAGCGCTCGTGTAACTTTTAGTTTTCTAGCTAATTACTTTTGTGTGGGAAAATATGAAAAACGTTCTTCTAGAAAAAATAATAATAAAAAATATTGAACCAGTTAATTTAAAGAAATATTTACCCATACGCATTGAACGTATGCCAAAGACCATAAATTTTAGTCATCACATTGAATACAAAAATGTCAATGGGAAACGTGAATTAGTTTTTGAAAAAATACCGCTGTCTGAATTTAATAAAATAATTTCAGGACAATTTGAATTCACCCCCGCTTATTTCATTGAAGACGTACCGATCAATCAAATGTACTTCGAACCCGTTGTTCAAACATTGCTAGAAAAAATGAGCGGTCGATTAGTTTCCTCAGATGATGTTGCGATCGTTGGCAACAGCGTTGGATTTGGCTTATATGCTTCTAGAGTCATACCTAAAGGAAAATTTATTCCCTATTATGGTGTTTTGCGTGATGGAAAAAAGATGAGCGACTTAAATAATTTTATAAATGATTATATTGCTAGTTCATTTGGATTTAATCTTCATCAGAATATGAGTTTGAGAGTGGATGCTATGAACTATGCGGCGTGTGCTAAATTTGCTAACTGGAGTATTGATGCATCGTCATTGTCAAGTTGGACGGACGATGCAACTGACGTGCAAGACATCGCTTTTGCTAATGTGAAAATCGATGGCATATATTTTGAACACTGCTATTTCACGTATTATGAAACGACATCTGAAATTCAACCGGGCGATCAAATTCTTATTAATTACGATTATGTAGATTACTGGAGGCATCACGAAAGGTTATTTCATGCCAAACCTTATCTTTTCAGTCTAAAAACAGGCGATATCATTGCTGATAGCAAGTCGCCTGTGATTATAAGATATAGTCTTGAAGCGCTAAAGAACTCTGGTATTTCTCCTTATAAAGGGGATGCTCCGATACCCCGTAGTATTTTTCAGAATTTTTCTAACATGTTTCTGCATTTTACAGAGCATGCAGAGAATGAACTTTATGACGATGTAAAAAAGTGGCTTGCCGAACAAATGTCAGATGTACAACGCGAGGAAGAAAATTTAGGCTACCCTTCATTCGACGAGACATGGAGAGACGAAGGCGTAGTCGAGAAGCCCCGGAAGGCGTGCGTTGACGGGCGAAGCAGGAAACGCGTCATGCCGTCAAGTCACTGTGAGAGCAATGACGACGGCCCCGAAGGCCACCCGGTTAGGGTGACTGCCGTAGGGGTCTCCGGCACTGTGAGCGCAGGACGATCCGGGTCCATTACTAGTCGCGTTATGCGAATTTATTTTGGGGCCACGATGGCCAAAATGTTTCATGAGCATAGCGACTCTCTGATTCTAAAATATCTAATTATGCGAATTATTATGTTGATTCTATTTTACATAAAAGCATTCCAAGCCTGAAAGATTGGGGTGCTTTGTATGATTTGGAGCCAGGTGTAATTTCGATTCTTATGAATGAGGGGAAATATAAACTTTCTTTTGGCTTGCCAGCACATTTTGAGCAGTTTCATGAAGACAATACAATAAAAGATCTAAATTCTTTAGCGATAAAAGCCTACGATGAGAGTGATTATGAATCATCGGTTGTTCTATGGGCGTTTTTATCGGCACATCTGCATCTCAGCCTGCTTCAATCTTCATTATTTTTAAGTTCGGAGTGGAATGATAAAGCCGCTATCAAGCAATTTGTATATTTTACTTGGAATTTATTAGCGAGTTATTGTAATTACAAGGCAGAAAATTATGCCACAGTGGTAAGCTGTTTTTTATGTCGAATTTATACATATGATGAAGAAATTTTACAGCCTTTTCAAAATGAACGGGTAATTTTAATAAGCAAGCTATTAGCGTTATTCAAGCCCTGTGATAACTTGAGCGATTTCGATAAAGTGTTAAAAGGTAAAAAGCTTGCACTAGGCTCATTGCAAGCATTGAAAGTATTGGCTAGCCATCGCCAAAAGTCTAATCAGTTTGTGGCTCTTAACAAGATATCTTTGGGTGTTTTTGCTAGTTTATGTTGTTACGTCTTCTCTATTTTTTTTCATGAAATGCCAAAAATGCAGGATTATACTGCCGTCTTTAGCGATTCTTCAGAAGATGATAAGGCTGAAAAAAAGTTTGCTGAGCGAGATACTTATCATCTTGTATCGTGTGCAAAGGGCATTGCTTCCTGTATCTTTTCGTCTGTCGATCGAACCAAAAGTGGGACTATTTCCATTTTAAATCGGCATGCTATACAGGCTTATCGGTCACAAGACTATGCATTGGCGATTGTGCTTGGATCATTTTTGTTGATTCAAGAGCGTGTGACCGAAAAATATTTAACACGAAACAACACATTTAATCCTGATATTGGTATCTCTAGAGCGAATCAAGTAAGTCTTGCGTGGAGTTTAGGGAATGCTCATTACAAGAATGGTGATCAAGCAATCGCTATTTATCTTTTAGAGCAAGTTGTGAAACTTGATCCAAGTCCGGAGCGAAAATCTCAGGTGGAAGGACGTCTTCAAGAATGGGAAAAGTCATTGCTAGAAACGGCCGCAGATGCATCATCGATTTTTTTTGAAAGACAAGAAAATTTAACTTCGAGCAATTTAACTTCGAGCAATAGAGGTAATAATTTTAGTTTGAATTCCATTTAATTTTCTAGCCATAAATTCTTGCCAGGATGTAACCGTTAATTTTTCGATGGATAAATAGGTTAAACAATGCAGCAGAATTAAAGTAGTTTGTAGATTTGTTAACAGCGGAATATGATGATCAATCGCCATACGACGAATTAAAAATCCATCGCTATTTTGATTGCTGCCGCTTGGCAAATTAATAATTAAATCGATCTGACTGTCTGCGATCAAAGTTTTTATGTTCGGTTCATTAATCTCTGAGGCTTTGTGCACGAAATAAGATGCGATACCGTGTTGACTCAAAAAAGTATGTGTGCCTTCTGTTGCATACAATACCCAAGCGTTTTCATCCAGCAAACGAATGCTTGATAATAATTTCTGTTTGTGGATGTCGTTGATACTCAGCAATATTTTTTTACCCTCTATGCGTTGATCGGTTGCAAGCCAGGCTTTGAAAAATGCTTCTTCAAATTCATCGGCTAAACAAGCAACTTCTCCAGTTGAGGCCATCTCAACATGAGCAACGGGATTGGCGCCCTTTAAACGTCCATACGAAAATTGCGCGGCTTTTACTCCAACGTAATCTAATTCTAAAGTTTCATACGTTTCAGCTTGGTAGCGATTTAATAAGATACGCGTGGCAATGGCCATGAAATTGTAACCGGTTACTTTGGAGACGAACGGCAAAGAACGCGAAGCACGTAAATTACATTCGATCACAGCAATCGCGTTATTTTTTGCAATAAATTGAATATTAAAGGGTCCTGTGATTACTAAAGCTTCTGCAATTTTTTGTGCGATTGCTTTCGTACGACGGATTGTTTCGAGATATAATTTTTGCGGCGGCAATACAATCGTAGCATCACCTGAATGTATACCCGCATTTTCAATATGTTCAGAAATAGCCTGTATGACGATGCGACCTTCTTGCGCGACACCATCGATTTCAAGCTCTTTAGCGTCTGCGATGAACTTTGAAATCACGATCGCGTTTTGTAGGGAAATCTTGGCAGCAATAGCTAGATACGTTTCTAATTCACATTCATCGTGAGCTACATTCATCGCAGCGCCTGACAAAATATAAGAAGGACGTACTAATACCGGATAACCGATTTGTCGACAAAATTCTTTGGCTTGTGCAAGACTGCGTACACTTTGCCAAAGCGGTTGTTCAATACCCAATTGCAATAATAGATTTGAAAATTTTTGTCGATTCTCAGCCTGATCAATCGCAAAGGCTTTTGTTCCTAATAAGGGATAACCTCGTTGAGCGAGCGGTAAGGCGAGATTATTAGCAATCTGTCCTCCAACCGATACTATCAAGCCTTTCGTTTGTTCAAAATCAGCGATATCACGAACACGTTCCAGACTTAATTGTTCGAAATACAAACGATCTGATTGATCGTAATCAGTAGATACTGTTTCTGGATTGGAATTAATCAGAATGCAAGCTTCGCCGAGCTGTTTGAGTGTATTAGCGGTTGTAACTGCGCACCAATCGAATTCAACAGACGCTCCGATCGTGTACGGACCTGATCCTAAGATCAATACGGCGCCTGTTGGTATAACATCATGTTGGATCGCGTGATACGTTAAATAAAGATAATTCGTTGTTGCCGCGTATTCTGCGGCTAAGGTATCAATTTGTTTCACGTAGGGAACAATGCCATGCTTTAAGCGTTGCTTGCGAATTTCTTCCGCATCTGTGTGTAACCAATCGGCGATCACGGTATCTGAAAAACCAAATTGCTTGGCTTGACGCAAGTGGATTGAATCTAAAGTAACCTGCGTTTGTAAACGCTGCTCGCAGTCAAGGATCGTCTGTAGTTGTATTAAAAACCACGGATCGATTTGAGATAAATTTTGTGCTCGTGCGACTGTACCGCCTTTTTGTAAAAACTGGTATAGCGCAAATAAACGTCGATCCGTAGCACAGCGAATTTCATGTTCTGGATCGGGTATTTGAATGGGATAATCACTGAGACAAGAAGCACCAATATTCAACATGCCGACTGCTTTTTGTAACGCTTCTGGGAAAGAACGACCGATCGCCATCACTTCACCTACACTTTTCATTTCGCTACCGATGAAACGATCTGCAGATTTTAATTTCTGCGTATCCCAACGCGGTATTTTTACGACAAGGTAATCTAAGGCCGGTTCGAAAAAGGCGCAGGTTTTTTGTGTTACTTCATTTTTTAATGCGTGTAAACGATGACCCAGGGCTAATTTAGCGGCGATAAAAGCCAAAGGATAACCCGTTGCTTTAGATGCTAAAGCACTTGATCGTGATAAACGCGCGTTAAGTTCAATGATACGATACGCTCCGTTGCGTGGATTGATCGCAAATTGAATATTGCATTCGCCCACAATATGAAAATACTGCGCAACTTCAAGCGCGATGTGCCGCAGAGAATGATGTTCGGCATCCGTTAAAGTTTGCGCCGGTGCGATGACAATACTTTCGCCGGTATGAATCCCCATCGGATCCATATTTTCCATCGTACAGATGACGACTGCATCACCTGCACAATCACGGATAATTTCGTATTCAAATTCTTTCCAACCATATAAATACTCTTCAATCAAAATTTGCTTTGTTAATGAAAAACATTCTTGTGCACGTACTTTAAGTTGTTCGCGGGTATCAATGCGTCCTGCACCAAGACCTCCTAAGGAAAAACCTGTGCGCAACATGAGAGGATAACCGATTTGATCCGCTGCTTTTTCTGCCGATTCAATCGTGCTAACTGCGATGCTCACCGGTGTTTTTAAATTCATGCGATGCAGCGCTGCTTTAAATTGTTCGCGATCTTCTGTGTGGCGTATAGAGGTAATCGATGTTCCTAAAACCTGTATTTTATGCTCTGTCAGTATCCCGTGTTCTTCCAGTTGCATCCCAAGATTTAAAGCGGTTTGTCCTCCAAAGCCTAGTAAGATACCGCAGGGTTTTTCTTTCTCGATGATTTTTTGCAAAGTTTTTAATTGTAAAGGTTGTAAATAAACTGTATCCGCTAGATCCGTTTGTACTGTTGCAATATTCGGATTGACTAAAACAGTCTCAATTTCATCTTGTTTTAATGCTTTGATTGCTTGCGAACCGGAGTAATCAAATTCACCTGCTTGACCGATACGTAAGCCGCCCGAACCTAGAATAAGAATTTTTTTAATAGGCATTACAACATCCAATAAAATTTTTCGAATAACCAGCGTGTATCCAAAGGGCCTGCGGCTGCTTCTGGGTGAAACTGGACTGCATAAAAAGGTAGATCGCGATGCGCAATGCCTGCGACTGTATTGTCATTTAGATTGCGAAATGATACCTGCCAATTTTCAGGTAAACTTTGATCGTCGATTGCATAACCATGATTTTGTGCTGTGAGATAGCAACGTCCAGTGGCAGATTCTAAGCAAGGTTGATTCTGTGAACGGTGACCAAAACGCATTTTATAGGTATGTGCTCCGACGGCCAACGCCATGAGCTGTGCGCCTAAGCAAATACCAAATATCGGTTTTTTGATCGTTAACGCTTTACGTAAGATCGCGATTGTTTGGCTATAAATTTGTGGATCACCGGGTCCATTTGAAAGTACAACACCCTCAAATGTTTCGTTTGTATAGTCATAATCATAAGGCACACGTTTGATCTGAATCGGAAAATGTAATAAACAGCGCAGTATAGATTCTTTTATGCCGCAATCAACCACGATAATGGTTTTTGTGCCTTGGCCGTAATAACGTATTGTGTTTATGCCCACTTGTTCGAAGCAATCAGTTATTTTTTGCGGTAAGTATTCAGTTTTCAAAGAACTGATCAGCCCCTCGAGTGTGCCTTGTACACGTAAACATTGCGTTAAAGCACGCGTGTCTACGCCGTATAAACAAGGAATATTTTCTTGCTGTAACCAATCGGCTAAAGAACATAGAGAACCGGGATGCGTGTTCAACCGCATGAGTTCTGACATAATGACGGCACGCACTTGAATTTTTTCGGATTCCCACGCCTCTGCAGCGCAGACGCCGTAATTACCGATTAAAGGATAGGTGAAACATAAAATTTGTCCTGCATAAGAAGGATCTGTTAAGGCTTCGACGTAACCAGTCATGCCCGTGTTAAATACCACTTCGCCTTGCGTGAACGGATCAGGATAAGATGCGCGCGATGTTTCTATAAAACCAGAAAAGGAATCGCCTGTTTTTAAAATTAAATAAGCAGGGATTTGTGTTTTCATAACAGCTGTTGATGATACTGAGTGGCTAAATAAGGATTCCACATGACCCCCGTGGCTGCAAGCATGACATCGGCGCCTGCTTCTTGCAGTTGCATAAAGTGCTGTGCTTCTGTGACACCTCCCATGCCGAGCAATGCCAATTCAAATTTTTGTGCACGATTGATTTCTGCCAAGGTACGAATAAAGTTCAAAGCTAAGGCACGAATCGGATAACCCGATACACCGGCGGATACACGTTGATCGCCAAAAGCGGGCGTTTGATCTGCCTGTAAAACTGTCATAGGCACAGAGTTGATCGCGCTAATACCCATGGCACCCGCGCGTGCCGCTGCAGTCAAAACAGTTTCGGGTGAGCTTTGATCAGGAAATAAACCTAATTTGACAATGACAGGAATTTTTTTGATGCATTGCACAACCTTGTATGTTATTTGATAAACAGCTTCTGAATCTAAAGATAATATTCTATGCGTGTCTGTTATATTCGGGCAAGAAAGATTCAATTCAATGATATCAGCGCCTGCATCGCGTGCGATACAGGCTGTCGTTACGAAATCAGTGAGCGTCTCTTGATCAGTTTGTCCTTGTCCATATACGGAGACGATCAAGATCTGGCCTTTTCGTAGCGATTTTTTTACAGTTTCAATATCTTCTTCAACCCAATGGGGATCGAAGCAAGCATTACCAAATGAATTTGCAAGGGCTAGTTTATCATTTGTGTCAAACTCAGGACATACATACAAAGGTTGATTTAAATCGGCAGGTTTTAATGATTCATCACAAGCTACGGGTAAAATATTCGGTAAAGGATGCGCATCTTGCGCGCGACTGCGAATCGTTTTATACGTTAATACATCAAATCCCAATTGCGCGAGCCAAGCAAGAGGGCGTCCGGTTGTAATAGCACAGGCACTGACACCGATGGGACTGGCTAACTCATAATCTAAAAATCGAAAAAATATTTCTGGCCAAACTCTAGTTGGAATCGGTATAGTGGGCACAGAATAATTGAGTATATTTTGCGAGAATGTTTGAGTGGTTGTATATAGGGGAAAATGCATGATTTAACGCGCGTAGATTGAATGACATACTAACGCGTCTATTTAACCTGATTTTTTAAAAAATACCAAACGTTTTAGGTGAATGTCATGACGCATGAGTATCGTTTAGTAGAACAAAACAACGCGTACGCTTTACAGGCATTTAAATTATTGAATGATGATTTAAATACGAATGAATTAATTTTATATACTCCTTCTCATCGACTTTGGGGTGAGACCAAGATGAACTCAACGCATTATACGCGTGCGATCTATGCTCTGGGTCAGAGTAAAATTGTTTTAATTAAAAAAAATGGTCAACCCGATCAATTACTCTATCTGACGCGTTCTGCCGCGCAGATAGCTAAAGCGAATCGTTACGCTGTTACAATGCAACAATCAAACGCGAAAACGAGTCAGGTTATCGATGCTTTGGGTTTATATCGGCGTGTTGCTTTGTCACGAATGTATGAGTCAGGATTTGTTACCACGTTATATCTAGAAAAAGAATGTTTAGTGGAGCTTACACAAGATCGCATTTCTCTCTTGCGTCCTTTAGAACGATTTGTTCACGCCGATGACGTGAGCAGTGATGCCCTCGTAGAACAATTAAAAGAGTATGACAATCAATTAAAGATCTATCAGTCCAAACTCAATAACCTGCCTCATATCAAACGCGTTCAATATCATGACAATGATTTTTTAAGAAAATTGTACGATGCAATCGAACGCGATCGCAAAGCAGTTGTCGTGTATATTCATCATTTAGAACGATCAAAAAAAGTAGATGCTCAAAATTTACAAGCATTCATAACGGATCGCATGATTGCCAGCGTACGTCAAGCGCAGAAACACAATCAAAACTGTACTTACAGTGCGTATTCAGGCGCTCTATTGTGCGGTAGTTTTAATGATGCCTGTGAAAAAGCGATGCGGGTTTTGCATGCACCGACCGATCAACATAATCTTATTTTAGAAGCACATCAATGTGAGTTTGCACAAAATGATGAAAAATTTTGGGCTTTAGAATTTGATGCATGCAACGATTCCGAGCTCCCGTCTAAATTAATGGCTTTGTGTCAGATCAGCGGAGCGGATCAGCTTATACATCAAAAAAAAGAGGATAGTATTTTCTTAGTTCATGAAGATCAAAAATATTTCATGGAGCGCCGTGATTCAGCGGCGAGACAGTATGGTGTTAAACCTTTCTTTATCTGGTTGTATAATCATTGTTTTATCGCAATCATTGAATACGCAATTGATTTACCCTTTGGATTGATAGCTGGTTTATTTGCTGATAATGTGCCGTCTTTTGTAGAAAAAATAAAAATAAAAGGCAAAGTAGAGCGATTGACTGAGTATTCTCGTTTGATGTCCACGATCAAATTAAGTGCTAGCTCGCACTCTGGGCGTTTCGGGTACATGATCGGTAGTTTTGCTCGCATGTTCTTTGAACAATGGGCACAAGCCATCAAGACAGTTTGGATGACGATTGATCGTCATATAAAAGATCTCATCATAGATTATCGACTTGGGCATGAGCGTTGTGTAAAAAAGAATGAACATCTTTTATTTTCGCTTCAGAGCAACTTAGTGAGTTTAAAAAAACAAGATGCAAAGGCACTGAGAAAGTTAATCAATTCACTAAAAAAACAGGAACAAACAGCGGGATTTAAAAAATCGAATCTCGCGTCAATATACAGGAAAACTCAGCTTTTAGAACCTCATAAACCAGCGATGATCGCTCATAATGATTTAGCAGTACCGCCGTATGCTTTGCATTCGGGTATACACAATGATTTATTTCATGTTTTGGCCCACAGCGTTCAAACGCTCGTTGAGCATTATACACGTAATCTACCTTATCATCCTACGATTGGTTTATGTTTATTAGGTATTTACGGAGTGGGATTATTGAGTTTATCAGCAGGAAGTTTATTGACCTCTCATCTATTAGGGGCTTCGTATGCGGTATTTGCGCCAACCTCGTTTCACTCTACGCACGCTTTACTCAATTATCTTATTTATTTGGTAGATGATTGGGCGATTCGCGTCACTTTAACCGGTGATACAGATCCGTTGAACGCGATTCAATCAGCTGTTAAATCACTGTTATTATCAGTCGGCTTTAGTTATTTGATTAAGTTTGTACACATAGATCCTTTAGGTTTGATTTATACGCTTCATCTTGATAAGGAAAAAAAATTTGCTGACGCATCTTTGAGTGCCATTGCAAAGGCGGGTCTTAGACAAATTGAATCATTAGAACCTGCGTTTTGGTCTGAAATAAACAAAAAAACGGATCAATCGCTTGCTCTGTTGCTTAATCGCGAAGCTTTGCTTACTTACTTATTGTGTAATTGCGACTATTTACGGCGAGTGTCGCAAGAAAAAAAACGTAGGCTACAGATCTATTTACAAGAAACGTATACAGATTGTCCCGAATTAATTGCCTCCATCATGCGTTGCATGCACGTACCGGTTGTGCAGTCAATTATTGTTTTGACCGTTCAAACATTGGTTGACTATTTATGTGTAGCGCTGCGCTGCTTAGCTACGCCTATTACCTGGCAGAAACAAGTGTGGATCGATCTTGGGTGTATGGTGTATCGAGATCTCTTATGTGTAGCACATGCAGCGAGTGTTTTGGTACGTGTGATGGTTTCATTTTGTTTAACAGTAGCGCGTGCGGTAGCGCATGTTATTTTTAATGAGATTGCTGCGCGTTTAGAGAGTCATACAGGAAAACACACGTTATCTGATTTAAATTATACCGTGTCAGAAAAATGTGATCAGCTTGCTATGCATTGTGTGCGGCCCATTGCGTGTTTGGAAAAGAAAATCACTGAGCCTGATCCACAGTCAGCCCTTCTTAATCAGAAGCAAACAGGACGTTTTTTTACTACTGAATCCAAACAGGATCAGTGTTGTGTTTGCACAAATGACTCGCGCTATCAATTGTCTGCAGATATTCACTGCGCTTAAGCAAAGCACTCAACGCGCACAAACCAATTTAAATCGCTTCCCACAGAAAGCAAGGGCAAGTTTCAAGATCGATTGACTTCCACGTTGCTTCGCTTCAGCATAATAAGCCTTTTCCTCGATCTGTGCTAAACCTTGCTGCGCTGCTTCGTCTAAGGCTTTCTCGATCTGTTCTACCGTGGGCTGTTCTGTTCGCGCAAATTTTACGCGCTTGAATTCCATCAACAAACTTAGTTTCTTCGGATCCTTCGATAAAATGAAATAATCATACCGTCCGTAGCCACTTTCTTTATTTGATCTCAATTCATACGCCGGATGCGATTGTAAATGCGCCGTCAGTCCCGTCATGAATCCATGATAAAACGCTTCTGGCTCTTTACTTAAATCATGTACGCTGATCGTGTTCTCTAATAAAAATCGAAAAGATTCTTCAAACGCAGCGATATCGCCCCGTAATAATTCCTCTAAAAATTTGCTAACAGTGATTTGTTTCTGTCCGGCCACCAACCAATGCTTGATTAACTCACTGTATAAACCCCGTACCTCGCGATTCGGAATCGCGAGATGACACTGCGTGCCTTCCTCGGTATAGTCTATCGAGACCACCTTGAAATACCCGGCCATCAGTAAAAAACTTAAAATGATAGACTCATTTTCATCCGAGGTTATCAGATCAGGAAACACGATCTGTTCATCCATAGAACAGTGAATCGTTTGCCCTTGTAAGAGACGCTCAAATACTTCTTGGTGAATCAATCCCGAACGATACAAACAGTCTTTCACTAAACCATTGTCGCTGGTGTTGAGCCAATACCGTTTTAATCGACCATCTTCTTCTACACAGTTAAGCAACGACCAAGGATTATAAATCGTATGACCTCCGATTTCATAACCGTTGTACCAACGACGAATCCCTTCACTTTGCTTTTGCAATCCTGCTTTCTCTAATAAGGTCTGTACTTCTAACTCAGTAAATCCAAAATACTCACCGTAGCGTTTATGGAGTACGGAATACACCCGAATATTATTCAATCCGGAAAATAAACTTTCTTTCGATACCCGTAAGATTCCGGTTAACACCGCTTTGAAACAATGCGGATTGTCTTTTAAAGCGGCTCCGAGAAAATTTCGAAATAACTCTACGATATCTGGATAGTAGTTATTTAAGTAACCTGATTGAATGGGCGTATCGTATTCGTCGATTAAAATAATCGGCGGTACTTTGTAATAATGGTATAGATGGCTACTGAGAGTCTTCAACGCGTAATTGATCACTTCGGGCGCTGCTCGCTTTTCAAGGATAGCCTGATAGTCTTGTTTCTCATCGAGGGCTAATTCACTCTGTGTGAGCAGGTAGCGATGTTCCCTATAACTAAAGGCAATCAATTGACAGAAATTTTTATAGGTTTCTTCAAAGGTACGAAATTTAAGGTCTTTGAACGTTAAAAAAATAACGGGATATTTGCCTTGATGTTGGCGTATTTCTTCCGGAGCGTGTTGAATGTTTAATCCCTTAAATAGGGTTTCTGTCCCTTGACCGTCTACCTCTTTCGCAAAATAATAACGCAGCATCGACAAATTCAACGTCTTGCCAAATCGACGTGGGCGTGTGATGAGAAGAATGTCGGCAGAATCCTCAAGTATTTCTTGAATAAAAAGACTTTTATCTACAAAATAATTTTTTTTTCGGATTAAAAGGCCAAAGTCACTTTGGCCAATCGGCATCTTTAATGATGTAGATGACATAATTTCAATTTTTCAAAGATTTAAAGATAAGTGTTTTCATAGTATGCCTTAATTTCGTGAGATTGCCTTAATTTGATATTGCGTTAAAACTCATAATCCATGATCAAAGGTGCGTGATCAGAAAAACGTTCGTCTTTGTAGATTCGGGCGGATCGTATTGTCGATTGACAGATCGGCGTGACGATCTGATAATCAATTCGCCAACCTGTATTATTTTGCCAAGCACGACCACGATAGGACCACCAGGTATATTCTTCTGCTTTCTGATTGACAACTCTAAAGCCATCTACGTAAGCTAATTGTGTAAGTACACGATCGAGCCAAGCACGTTCCTCAGGCAGAAAACCAGAGTGTATTTGATTGGCACGCCAATTTTCTAAATCAATCGGTTTATGTGCAATATTCCAATCGCCGCAAATGATCAATCTACTGTCTTTTTGTTTTTCTAATACTGGATAATAACGATCAAGAAAAGCATATTTAATATCTTGACGCTGTTGACTACTACTTCCTGAAGGCAAATACAAGGAAGCGATGCTTAAATCTTGAAAGTCAACTTGTAGATAACGTCCTTCTTCATCTGCGATGGGCCAACCTAACCCTGTGTGAATACGTTGTGGTTTGATGCGTGTATAAATAGCAACGCCGCTGTAGCCTTTTTTATGTGCATCAAAAAAATAAGCGTAATAACCATCTGGTCGTAAACTGGGGTCTACTTGATGTGTTTGTAATTTAGTCTCTTGTAAACAAACAACGTCCGCTTTCTGTTTCAGCATCCAGGCAATAAAACCTTTCTTATTGGCAGCACGTAACCCGTTCACATTACAAGTGATAACACGTAAGGATATTTTATTCATTTAAAATGGAAGTTTTAAATAAGGATCAACGGCAGCTATTTGATCCTTAAATAGGGTTTGGATATGTGTCAAATTAGTAGGTTGATCCGCTTCAAATCGCGCTGTCAAGCAAGGTGTGGTATTTGAAGCACGTAATAAACCCCAACCATTGGAAAATTCTGCACGCACACCGTCTAAAGTATACAATTGCGCGTTTGCAAATTTTGCTTTTGCGATAAATTGTTCCATAAATATAAATTTATGCGCTTCGCTAATGGGTATCTTGATCTCAGGAGTACTAATTCCTTCAGGTAAGGCAGCAAATATTTCAGTGCTCGATCGCGTATCTTTTGCTAGTAATTCTAATAAACGTGCTGCGGTGTATAAGGCATCATCAAATCCATACCAGCGTTCTTGAAAAAAAATATGACCACTCATTTCACCCGCTAATAACGCAGAGACTTCTTTCATTTTCGCTTTGAGTAAGGAATGACCCGTTTTCCACATGAGAGGTAAGCCTCCGTGATCACGAATCACTTTGGCAAGATGTTGTGTTGATTTAACATCGTATACAATCGTCGCATTGGGATGGCGCGATAAGATATCGATTGCATAGAGCATCAATTGGCGATCCGGCCAGATAATTTTACCCGTATTAGTAACCACTCCAAGACGATCACCGTCGCCATCGAGCGCTAAACCAATATCTGCTTGATGCTGTGCTACAGCACTAATCAAGGTTGATAAATTTTCAGGAACACTGGGATCAGGATGATGGTTGGGGAAATTTCCATCTACGTCGCAAAATAATTCAATGACGGTACAACCGAGCTGTCGTAATAATTTAGGCGCAACAGCACCCGGTATTCCATTGCCGCAATCGAGCACAACTCGCAACGGTTTTTGTAAAACTATATCCGAGCAAATGCGTTGAATATAATCTGGAACAATAGTGTGAGCACGCACAATCTGCCCTTGTCCTCGATGTAAATGTCCGACTTGAATGCGCTGATATAATGCATAAACAGTTTCTTCTGTTAAATTGCAGCCATTTAAAATAATCTTTAACCCATTGTATTCCACCGGATTATGACTTCCGGTGAGTATTACACCAGAACGTGTCGACAAAGTGTGTGTGGCAAAATACAAAACAGGGCTAGGCACAGCAGCAATATCGATGACTTCACAACCGCTATCGCATAATCCTTGCTCTAGCGCAGCACTTAAACTGGGTCCTGATAAACGTCCATCACGTGCCGTTATGATGGACATAGACTGTTGCTGTTCATAAAGCGTAGTACCGATGGCACGTCCAAGTGTGTAGAGAATCGTAGGAGTTAAAGTCTCGCCTACAATGCCACGAATATCATACGCACGAAAAATTTGCGGTGATATATCTTTAGTGCAAACGAATGGCATACATCGACCCAAAATCTAAAATTTGGATCATACTGCTGGACGGAAAAGAAGTCTATTACTCAACGGGTTCAGTATGAGGCAAGGTAACATTGAGTTCTAAGATGGAACAATCTTCCGATCGTTCAATTTCTACTTTAATCTGTTCGCGATCAACTGATACGTATTTTGCGATCACTTGAATAAGTTCTTGCTGCAGACGTTCTAGGTAGTCAGGCGTACCGTGCCGCGATTGATGTGACACAACAATTTGCAGGCGTTCCTTCGCCAGCAGCGCTGTATTTTTGACAGGGGCTGGCCGATGATGTTTACGAAATAAGTAATTCAAAACACTCATGAAATCGCCTCCTCGCGACTAAATAGACGGCGCAAAAATCCTTTCTTCTGTTGTGTAATGAAGCGGTAAGGTAATTCTTCACCTAATAAGCGTGACACAGCATCGAGATAGGCATGGTGTGCATCGCTTTCATCGTTTAAGGTTACGGGCACACCAAGATTGGATGCACGCAAAACTGCCTGTGATTCAGGAATAACACCTAATAATGGAATGGCTAGAATTTCTAATACATCCTGTATGCTTAACATATCTCCTTTATCGACGCGACCGGGTGCATAACGTGTGAGTAATAAATGTTCTTTGATCGGCTCTTGGTTCAGTTCTGATCGCCGCGATTTGCTTGATAAAATTCCAAGCATTCTATCGGAGTCGCGTACGGATGAAATTTCAGGATTAGTGACAATCACCGCTCTATCGGCAAAATACATGGCTAAATAGGCACCACGCTCAATACCCGCGGGCGAATCACAGACAATATAATCGAATTCCTGTTTTAATTCTTCTAAAACTTTTTCTACTCCTTCTTTTGTTAAAGCGTCTTTATCGCGTGTTTGTGAAGCAGGTAGAATATATAAATTTTCTGTACGTTTGTCTTTGATCAATGCTTGTTTGAGATGCGCTTCAGCGCGGATCACATTGACGAAATCATAAACGACACGGCGTTCACATCCCATGATGAGATCAAGATTACGAAGACCAATATCAAAATCAATGACTGCGGTTTTAAATCCACGCAAAGCTAAACCACCTGCAATCGCAGCACTGCTAGTAGTTTTGCCAACACCTCCCTTGCCGGAGGTTACTACGATAATTTCAGCCAATGGAGTTGCTCCTTAAAAAAACAGTTAAACTTATTCAAAGCTTATAACGTATAGATGAGTTTAATGAGAAATCAAGCCTATATTGTAGCGCTAACGTGTTCTGTAGTATATTGTCAAAGCTTCAAATATAAAAGGTAAATGTATGAGTGAACCAAGACCGAGAGAAGATTTTGTCAGCCGTGTACAGGTGGCTATGCCTGCCGAAAAATTAGCATTTCGTGTTTCGAAAAGTGCCACTTTGAAAATTTTAGACTTAATAGGTCCAAAGCGCGATCAGAAATTGCGTATTTCGGTTGAAGGCGGTGGTTGTTCTGGTTTTCAATATCGATTTGAATTAGTTAAAGTGGGATTTTGGGATGATATTCAGATCAGCTGTAATGAGGACGAGGAAGAAGAAGAGGGGGGTTCGGGTAGCTCGGTTTTAGTTTTGCTCGATGCCTTTAGCTTTATGTATTTAAACGGCGCCGAGCTTGATTATGAATCAAATTTGAATGGCGAACGTTTTATTATTCGCAATCCTAAAGCGAAAACTACCTGCGGTTGTGGTTCTTCGTTTATGATTTAGCCCGGGTTGAGCGAATTTGTATAGGGTGTTTCTTGCAGTTCTTTAGGATTATTAAAGAACAAAGAAGAATTAGATGCTTGACTTGAATCTACATTATTTTCCTGAATAGCTTTCTGTAATTCTTCTTTTTTTAATAAATTAGTTATCTTTTCTTTCAAAGCGTCTCGTATGGCTTCCGAAGATAATGATTCTTTTTCTCCAGGCACTCGCGTTAAATTAAAATCAACACCCCAATTAGCATCATCTAAAATGTTATACAACCTTATTAACAAAGAGAAAAAATCCATGCGATCCGTATACCGTTCATTGATAGTCGTAAGTGAATCACAATTCTCAATACCTTCACGTATTTTTTTGATTATCTTATACAGCGTCTCGAAAACAGTGTCTATCTGTTCATGAAGCGACTTTTCAATCTCATAATTTTCTTTAAATTCTTTTGTATTTTGAATAGTTTCAATAAGTGGAATTGTTTGTTTAAAAACGTCTGAATTAAGGCTATCTGAGACGCCTACGTCTTTATCGTCAAGATAAGCATTCAGAGTTTTTTGAATTTTTGTGAGATTACTTTTTAATTCATTCAGTTTAGCGTTCAATACATCTTTTTCTGTGTTATTTTTTTGATTTACCGTGATCTGCGGATCTTCTTGTAGATTTTCTTGCGTGAGAGAGCATTCTTTTTGAACATTGAGTTTTTCTTCCTTTTTTAACGCTTTAATTCTTTTTTTTAAGTCATCACTTTTTTTACCTAGATCGTCACGCTGTTGCTCCATTTTTTTGATAAATTTCTTTAAATTATCAGCCAGTGTTTCGTTTGAATCGCTTATGAAAAGTTTGATCTCTGAATAAGAACTATGTTTTTTTGTTACTATAAAATTAAGGTGAGAAATTTCTTTCTTATTGCTTATATCTAATGCAATTTTTAGACTAGAAATATTTTTTGATAGTCTCTTACGCTCAGCCTGGATTGCTTTTTGAGTTAATGGTTCAGATTGAGCAGTTATTATTAAACGATCTAATGGGCAGTCTATCCTTTTTAATAGATTTAAGAATGTATCGATCATGCGATTCTCTTTCTCGTTGTTCATTTCTTCAACGAGTGATTCGACGTCGTTAACGACTTGTGCAGCTTTGTTTAACTTCGACAACTTTGAATTATCTACCAATATTTCATTGATTTCAGCACAGGATACGAATGCGATCGCGCGTAATATCTGCGCGGCCATTGCGCATTGTGTCCAGTCTTTTTCCGCCGGCCTTTCATAGGCATTCTTAGTTTGATAGAAATCTGCATGAATGGTATTAAGCGTATCGGATAATTTCAGAAAATTGTCCACTAGAATCCGTAAGCCACCCAGTATGTCATTCAATGATAATGGACTCGCAATGAGTTCCAAAATTCCTTCAGGATCGCTATTAAATTTTTCTGAAGTTAGTTTATTGCCACCGTAAATAAATGCGCCATCTTTCGTGATTACTTCGTAAGCTCTATTGAAATTAATATTAGAAAGCAAAGAGGGTGCAGTCATAAAAGTTTCAAACATTTCTTTTAATGCGTTTTTATAATCATTGAATGCATTTACTGCGGCTTTTTTTTCTTCTATAGGCAATTTTGATTTTTCTTCTACGGGTTCGTATTTTATCCATATAGCATTAAAGATTTTCTTTTTGCTTGCTAGATTTTGTATTTGAGAAAATACAGGATCTTTTGTTGACAAAAACATTTCTTTTAAATGTTCTTCCTCGTTTGTATTTTCAATTGATTGTACGTAAGCACCGAATAATTTAGGTGGATCTTTGAGTAGGCAACAAGCAAAAATCTTATAAAGCCATAAAAAAGTGAAAATACATAATTGTTCGTTATTTAATTCTTCGCTATTAAATGTATTTTCTCTTTTATACGCTTTACAAGTGATTTCGATCGCTTTTTGTAGAATAGGTTTTAATTTGTCTGGGTTGAATGCGACAATGTTTTCATCGATTATTTCAAAAACGTTTTCTGAAAAAATACGAAGTAATTTAGAGTTGTTTACTCTATTATAAGCAGCTAACCAATCTATCAGAGGTTGACTTATATTGTTTGATTCATTGGGTTCAAAACCTCCTTTCCCTAGATATTGGGTCAATTCAAATCTTTCTATGAGCCCGTCAATGTCGAGCATGTTTTTAAATAGATTATCGCGCTCTCGATTGATTTCTTCGATTTCATTTTGATTTTTGGTCACAGGGTGTTTCTGAAAAACTTCTTTTATTTTAGGTAAGTCATGTTTTAAAGCAGCTTTTAAGAGGGGTTTATACTGTTCAAATAATTTTTCCTCGGTACATAGCTTCCAAAGTACAGGAATAAAAGCGCGCAATTTTTTTAGATCATCGACATATTTTTGATCCGCATGCGTTCGAATACATCGGGCTAGCGGAAAATAGCGTTCTTCAAGTGCACAATAAAGTGCGTGCTTAATAGTCTCTCGATGTTGATATAGTAAGAGTAAGTACGGTATTTTCTTAAGACTTCCAGTAAAAAATGCTGCATCAGATGATTTTTTTGATTTTTCTTCGGCTGATTTTGCTTCGACATGCTGTGCGAATGATTTTTTTAAAAGAAAACAACTTAAATCATTTAAGATGTCTGTTATGAATGCCTGAAACTTTGCCGTTTCAATGTCTGTCAACTGTACAAGCATGGCTGAAGTAGTTGTCGTGTTGCTCAGTGCTTCAGTGGTTGAATATTCATAAATAAAGGGATTAGTTGGCAGTATTCTCATGAGACCCGTTAATCCATCACTAAAAAACAGTTGATTCTGAGATGCTTCTTCTTTTTTATAGAGAAAGAGAGAAGCAATTTCATGCAGTGGAGCGCTAAGTTCTTCTAAATACTGCTGATAATTTTTATCTTGAATGAACCTGTTTAATTGAGCGACTTTACTATCAAACGACGCTAATTGAGGCGCTAACTTTGACAATGTCCATCCTGTTTGTGCTAGATCATAATCGCCTCTGCTTTTATTATTACCTAGTTTAGACAACCAATCACGATAACACTTGGCGGATATATACGGATCCAAAATAAGATAAACAGAGAATAGGCGATAGCTCATCATGAGCGCAGTAAATAATTGATTATCGTCTGAAAAAGCTTGCAAGGTACTATGATGACTTTTATCCGTATTTTCCTTGATGAATTTTGTTAATTTTTTCTTCTCGTCCGTGTTTAGGTAGGACGTACTATTTTTCTCCCCGATCGTTTTTAAGATGATTTCGAATACAAAGTCAATCTGATATGTTTCAAGTATTTTTTCACATGCAGCGGCCCATCCTAAGAACGCGTGACTTCTTCGAAGCAATGATTCTTCAATTAGGAAGCTCTTTTCTTTTAGGAATTCATATTTTTCTATGAAACGATTGTGCAATTTTTTATATTTTTTGTGAAGCGCATCCTCTTTTTTGGTTGCAGTATGATGCGGTTTACCAGGTAAGGAATTTTCTTTAAGAAATGTTTTGATTCCTTCAAGATCGCGGTTTCTGGCAAGCATTAAGATTTTTTTACCGTATGAGTAAAAAAGGGTTTTATGACATTGATCGCGTATATCCATTACCAAGCTTTTTATAAGGTCAAGCGTCTCCTTCGTGTTAAGTATATTCTGAGCTAAGTTGTTCTGAGCTAAGTTGTTCTTCTTAGTTGTATTCATAGTATTTTTTATTTTAAGTGGGTCGAGGTTTTTGCGTTACATTTGATGTATTTGATGTAGAAGGGATATTAAAAAAACAAGACGATTGTTTTGTGTTGTTCGCATTCATTTTACTTGCGATACAGAAATTGTAAATTGCTGTTGTAATAGTGGGAAGATGCTCTGCGGTAAACTTAAATGCATTTAAGCCTGTTTCTTCTTTTTTGAAAACAGTCATGTTTCCGCCAGAGACTTCTTTAAGATGTGTTACAAGCTCAACATATTCTTCATCATTTAAAGTTTTTATGTTTGGATTAATTTTGTTAAATTTTTCCAGTATCTCGTCGATATCTATGAAACCTATATTTTTTTGCGTGTCATCCAAGAAAACTGTTTTTTTAAGATATTTTTCTAACGGAGCTGCTGTATCTAAAAATTTACGCTTTCGTTTTTCTAATGCAGCTTGCGCAGGCTTCGAAGGTAATAATTTATCGTTTTCAGATTCGGGATCATCTATCCAATTTTTTATATAATCAGTTAAAGAGTAAGCTTCAATGGTGCTGATGATTTTTAGTTCGATAGTGTTCAGTACTTCTTTTGTTCCTTTAATAAAATTATCCAGATTATCTTTAGGCGTTTTTTCTGTACTGCTTAATATATTCAGAATGGGTGCATCGTCGTGATTTTTTTTAGTGACTATGAAGTTTAACGCGTTATCTGTTTCAAAGGAGTTGCAATAATTTTCTAGATCTATAATTCTGTTTAATAGATCTTGATATGTATTAGTTATCTGTTGTATTTTTGCACCGTTCGCAGTAGCAAGTTTAGATTGATTAACGGTGGTTAAAAATTCATTTGCTTTGCTGTGCAATGAATGCGATGCTTTGTTATGATTCTTTTTTGAGTTACTAATTTCAACTTTAATAAATAGTAGGCCTGATAGTAGGCCTGATAGTGTTTGGATGATCTCATTTTGTGACAGTTCTAATTGCTGCTTTTCTTTATCCTTTATATTTGTGATTATTTCTTTATTATTTGCTAATAGAGTATAGGCCTTTATATTTTTGCGACAGGTCATGAATGCAATTAAGATCAGCATTTGCTCAGCGACTGAGGCTTGCGTCCAAGATTTTTTTGCAAGGCTTTGATCCTGACTGAATTCATACGTTTCTTTTCCTAATAAACATTTACTCAGTGAATTAAGTGTTTCTTTGCAGAATTTTGAAAATTCAGACTGTTCTGACGAAAGCAGAAGTGCGCGCACGCCGCCTATTATTATTTGATTTAATGATAATTTAAATCCGGTCGCAATACGATTTAAAGTAGCGTTAGTATTCTGTATTTGCGTGAAAGGATCTTCGCCATAAACAAAAGGGCCAATATCTACGCCAATTATTTCTTCGTTAAAAAAGAAGTGAAGCGCATCAGATTGACTGAGTATAGTGAGTATAGGGGGTCCGTTTTGGAAGTGTTTGAGTATGGGTCGTAGTGTTTCTCCATAGCTAATAATTGCAGGCATCTTTTTTTTGCCAAGGATTTTTTTGTCTTTTACTCGAGTTTCAAAAAGATCATGGGCGGTTTTTAATTTTCCCATCTTCTGAAGTACTGAATTGTTTTTGTTTAAGTAAGATGCTTCCTTGTGAGGGATAGACTCTTCTTTTTCTACTGATTTTGCGTAAGCTTCGAGTGAGTTTTTAGGGTTTTCGATACGGCAAGGACTAAAAATTTCATAAAGCCAGATCATGGCAAGCATGCATAGTTGTCCTTGGCCTAATTTTTCAAGATTTAATGTATTTTCTTTGCATGCGAATTTGATCGCTGATTTTAAAACACGCTTTACAGCAGATGGATTGCATATAACCGATCCTTCTTCATTGATCCTGATGATGTTTTCTGAAAAAAGAGCAAGTAATCCAAGCTCTTTTGCTCTGCCATAGGCAGAGAGCCAACGCAATAAATCATGAGATAATTGATTTTGTTTTGTGGGTTCAAGTTTCTCTAAGTACTTAGCTAAGGAAAAAAAATTTGTTAATTCCTCAATGTTTATTTTTTGGTTAAATAATACGTAATCAAAGGGTAGTTTATTTTGTTTTTCTACTGGGGCATTGGGAAAGGGATGTTGTGTAAAAATATTTTTTAATGCGTCTAAATCGTGTGCTTTCGCTGCAAGCAAGAGCGGTCCGTACTTTTCTAATAGAGCCTCATAGGAATTTTTTTCTGTATCGACACATTGAAGTTGAAGCGGATGGGTATAAAGTAAAATACTTTTCAAAAAAGATTTAACCTTTGGATCTTCTTGGTTTTGTATTAGGTGTTCAATGCGTCCAGTTAAAGGAAAATATAGGGTAGATAATAGAAAATTAATTTCGTCACGATAGCGCCATAACAAGAACAGATAACAGGCTTTTGAAAGAATATCTAGAGATGAAGGGTTATTTTTTGGCTTTTCTCGCGAGTCACTTTTAAAAAATTGCGAAAACGATTTTTTATAAAATAAATTGCTTAAACCCTCTAATGTGTTGTTAACAAAGTCTACAAACTGCTGACGATATACATTGACCATATACGTTAACTGGATTATTAAAGTGGATAACTCTGTGTTGTTGTCTATATCTTCAGTTGTCGATTTGTTATGAAGCACAGGATCTGTGGATAACGAATCCAGTACTGTTTTGAAAGATTTACTGAAAGCAATAGAAAAGTGGCTTGTATGATAATTAAATTGAATTAAAACAGGATCCGTGATGATCTCTTTAAATATATTTTCCAGAATTTTTAGATCAGGCGTTTCTGAGGTTTGAACGGCTGCTGTATTAAGTATCGTTGTCAGTTGTTTAATCAGTTGATCAAGATTTTGATCCAGTCCCAGATCCGATATTCTTTTTTGATTATAAATTTCATTTCTTGGGATATTTAAAAGGCGAATATAATCTAGGGCAGATACAGAAGGGGCATTACTCGAACAGGTGTGAAATATTCGGTAGCTGATGAGCAGCGCTATTGTTACTTGTTCAGCCTGAGATTTTTCCTGAATCCAATTATTTTTTTTTGGATCGGTCGTTTCATTGAGAAATTTTCTTAACGCATTTTCATTTTTTTCGTTCAGTTGGATTTGTTTTTGAGTGAGAAGAATGAACAAATCAGATAATTCTTTTAAATTCTGATTGTGTTCTTGCAGTGTTTGTCCTGCCAATAACCATGTTAAAAAGTGAGGTTCCATTCTAAATGACTTTAAGTCTTTAATCCATTGCGCTAAAGAATTGTCAAAGAGTGGATAGTTTAGTAATAATTTTTTATAGAGAACGCTATAGGCTTGGCCGAACGTTTCTTCTTGAACCTCTTCAAGTGAAAATGGAAATGACCCTTTTTTTTCTATAAGAAATTTTTTGATCAACTCAATCTGACCTTCTTTAGCTAGCTTAAGTAATGGAAAACATTCAGTGTAAAACTTCTCATCAAGCCGATTGCATATATCGCTTGCTAAATTCCCAGGTTCCAAAAATTCAGCGTTTATTTCTCGGACATCATCTATTAGATCCTGTAGATCCTGGTTCGCTTTATCTTCCAGAGTTTGCAGCGCTTTGCTACAGGAATCAGATACGAACAACACAATTAAGCGTAATATCTGCGCAGCGACGGATTCCTTTGTCAAAAACTTTGTTTCTTTTTTACGAGGGTGATAGATATTTTTTTCGAGCAGTTTTTTGCTGAAATATTGGAGCCGGTTGAAAAATGGTAGAGCGTTCGGTTCCATCACTGTGCTTACAAGGGAGAATGCCGCACCTAATATTTCATTCAAGGATGATTTAGTAATAGAGTCTAAACAGTCTTTTGGATTCTCGATCAAGTTTTTCGGCGCAAATCTATCATTGCCATAAACAAAAGGATAAACGTCGATTTCAAATAGAGTCTCAATATTATTTTTATATAAATTTTCATACAACGAAATCTTTCGATTATCTAAAGGATAGTTGAGTATAGGAGGTCCCTCTATAAAGACTTCGAGCATTGCTTGCAATGCCTGTTTATAGTCAGCAGCCGTATCTTCCTTGGATTCTATAGGACTATTTTCAAAGCGTTCTTTAACCTTTCTAAATTTTTCTATCTCAGCAAATACGGGATCTTTTTCGTCTAAAAAACTTGTCGTAAGATTGATTTGATTTTTGTTACTGATTCTTTCTATTGAGTACGCATAATAGCTGAGTAGTTCTTGAGGTTTTACAGGAAGACAGATGTAAAAAATTTTATACAGCCATAAGAGAGCAAGGCTACAGCTCTGAAATTCATCGAGTGCATCAAGCGCAGAGAGGTAATCTGTATAGGGTTTGTTATTTTTCTCACATGCTTGTTGAACAGCCTGTTTCAAAATATCTTTTAATGGCTTTGGATCAGATACAACCGATCCATGAGGTTGTATTTTCAAGATCTTTTTTGAAAAGAGCGCGAGTAATCCAAGTTCATGGGCTCTTTCATAAGCATGCATCCAATCGATTAGATGGTGAGCCAGTATGTTGGGTTGATTATCAGGTTCTAGGCCATTTTCTCCCAGATAGTTTGTGAGTCCAAGTTGATTTACTAAAGGGTCAATTATTACGTGTTTGTTAAAAAGCGTATAACTTTTAATTTTTTTGATCGCTTCGTCATTGAGCGAAGTTATCGTATGTTTTTTCAAAAATTTTTCTATAGCGCCCAGATCGTGCTTCTGAGAGGCCTCTAAGAGTGGTTTGCAATCCTTCCAAAAATTTTCGTATGAATCTCCTTTTACATCAACACATTGCATTTGCAGCAAAGGAGCAAATTCATTTAAACGTGCAAGGAACTCAGCGCATTCGTCTCTTCCTGTCTTTAAGATAATACTACTGGAAAAATTAAATTGTTTTTTCTGCAGTAATTCTTCAATTTTAAAGCGAGTTTTCCAGAGAAGAAGTAGGCAACATGTTTTTCTTAGAATCTCTGAGGAATTTGGTTGATTAGGCTGTTCTTGTGAGTTTGCTTCTTTTATGAGATTAAGAAACGATTTTTCAAAGTATAAAAAGCATACTTCAGACAATATGCCATCGCGAAAATGTAAAAAATCATCCGCGTTAACCATGTTTGCTACTTTAAGTAACAGCGTCGAGAGACTCATATCATTATTTATTTCTTCATTCATGGAGTCTTTATAAATAAAGATATTTGTTTCTAATAAGCGCAATAAATATTCAATGTTAAATGAGGTTGGTTTGTTCCACGTGAATAGTAAAGGTGGTTGGGTGATTTCAAACAATAGTCTGTTTGAGGCCGCCAAATACAGTTGATCCGATATAGAATAAGTATCCAGTGCTTTTGCCAGCCCATTAATATCTAGTTTTGGTACGCGATCTGATAATTTTTCTTTTGCCAGATTATAAGTTGCTAGATCATGGATTGTTTCATTTTCTATTGAAATACGCTGATCAATTTTTGAATTTGTTTGCTCTAACATTTTTGCATAATACATGCCAGATAAGCGTGGATCCTCAGTGAAACAATTGCGAAATATCCGTTGAATCACTACGAGCGCTAGCATTAGCTTATCAGTAGGAGCGAATGATTTAATGTTTAAATGATGCTCTGTGATGATGGCTTTTTCTAAAAAAGATGTTAATAAGTTATATATATTATTAGGTAACTTGATATTACTGGGTAACTTGCCATTGTTATCTATTATTATTTTTTTAAATAAGCTAAATAAATCCTTGAGTTTATATTCTCGATCATAGGCCTGAAATTTTTTGTAAGCAGTCAACCAGTTTATGAATCCAGCTTGTGGCGTATATATTATTTCATTTGGCACCCATTCATTGAATGAGTTCCATAAAGAATGCGCATTTACAAAAGAATTACAGGTCTCTTCATATTTTGGTTTTAGGAATAATTCTTTTTCTTCTACTTTTTCTCTTACGGCCCTTATAGCTAAGTATTCTTTTCCTTTAAACAATTCGTTGATTTCTTTGAGATTGTGTTCCTCAGCCAATTGTAAGAGCGGGGAATATTTTGTATATAACTGAGCGTTACATTGAAGCAGTATTTTTTTACATAAATCCAAAAATAGAGTGGGATCTATTGATTGTGTGTTATTGTTTGTTTTTGTCGTCTTAAGCATATTATTTCGTTGAGCTAAAATATTTTTTTGAAGTAGATTGTTCCGAAGTAGATTGCTTATGAGTATCAAAAAATAATGAGGGAGCGCATTGCGATGTTGAAAATAACTTTTTACATACTATTTTATAAGCTAGCGCTGAAGTAACAATTTCTCTTATTATGTTATCTAAATTTTCTTTACTTAAGTTATCTTCATTGAAGGATAATGATGAGTCCTTAAGTGTGCCAGGCAAATAATCTTTAAATTTAATTAAAATATTTTCCTGGCTTATTAAATAGCTAAGCGGTGGTTTAATTTTTTCGGCTTGTTTTTTTATAGTGTTAAAGATCTGAGCTAATGTGCTATTTTCGATCAATTTTTTAAAGAACACATTAAGATTAAGTTTATAGCTTTTTTTACATGTAACATTCATAGTAAGAGAAAGTGTTTCTTTTTTTAATTCTTCAATAAGTTTTAAAGTGCTTGGCAAGCTCTGCGCTTTCTGGATGAATTCATCAGTCAGAATCTTGATATTTCTTTGCTGATTTGATTTAAGATTTTCATTTAATCTGGAAAGAGGTGAGGTTTCGTATTCAGAATTATGCCAGTCATAGTCTATTAAAAGCTTATAGTAATTGCATAGTTTTTCAAAATTTTTTGAGGCTAATTGAGTTTCTAATTTTTGATAGTCTTTCCATGAGTTATAGGAATTAATCTTTTCATCAAGCTGTTTGAATGTGGTATCCAGTGATTGGGCCACTGTCTTTATCTTTGCATCCAAAACTTTATCTAAATCGCTAAATGTATAGTCTGGATTTTCATAAATCTCATACACTTTACAGGTTTGTTCGTGAATTGTAGTTATCAGGGTATAAAATTCTTCATCGTTGGAATAGTTTTTAAATTTATTGAGCGCAGCTAAAAGTTTTTGTATGAGTTCATCCGAAGAAGAAGATTGTTTGGGTTGTCCTATACTGACTACGGGTTTTTCTTCTTCTTTTTCAATTTTCTCTTCTTCTTTAAAATCAGTTATTAATTGAACGAGCTTTGAGAAATCCTTCTCAATTAATTCTTTTTCATTCTTAATGAAGGCATCTAGATTATCATCGACCGTTTTATTCTCACTCTTATTTATTTTATCGAGTATCAAACGATAATTTTCGTTTTCAGAAAGGTGTTCTGCTCTGAGTATGAAATTAAGATCAAGACGATTTTTTTCAACATAAGCTTTTAGCTGCGTTATCTTTATCTGTAAGCTTAATAGTTCTGTTCGATAACCTTCTAGCAAGGCTTGATTTTGTTCAGTTCTTTTTTTTATTTTATTTATTTTGTCATGTAAGTTTTGTAGAGGATCGACAATGTTTTTTGAGTTTGATTTATTTATTAATAGATGAGTTCTTAGATTTTTTAAAGCGTTGTTTTGATCTTCGTTTTGTTTTTTTTCTTGATTTTGTATTGCTAGTTCGTTTACTACGTAAATTTTGGATTTTGGCTGATGTTTTGATTTTGGTTTTGGTTTTGGTTTTGGTTTATTCGTAGCTAGCAGCTTATTATTTAATTCATCTGATAACCACATGGCAATGAGGAAAAGTATTTGTTCGTAGCTTTGGAAAAGATTAGGGTTAAGACGGTGTTTTTCTACGTCGAGTTCTTTTGTCCAGAAATCTTTTTTTAACAATAGTTTCATTAGATTGTTTATAGACAAACAACAGTTTGCAAAAGATTTCTGAACTCCTCCTGGCGCAAGTAGTAAGTATGCGAATAAGTGAAAGAGTTTTTCGTTACGTAAAATATCATCGGTAATGGCTTGCCAAGTGGGTTGTGTTCTATTTGTTTTTGCATTATAAACAAAAAGAGTATTTGTAAAATGGGGATACACTTCAGAATTGAGTTGTATGGATCCTTTGGTACGAAATACCTCAGAATCCAAAATGAAATTAGAACTTTGGATTGCTTCTAACATTTGCCGTAATGTCAATTTATACTTATCTACCTCTTCATCATTTTTAATAAATGGGATTGCCCTAGATGTTAGAATTTGGTGTAGCCTGTGAAGTTCTTTTATGTAGGTCAATATATTTGAAGAAGTAAGGCAAGACGTAAGATCTTTATTAAACGTGTTTGCGTATTCTACGTATTCTTTGCAAAGCAATACTGGGTTTTTTGAGACACAGGAATAAAAAGTTGTGTAATGTTTTAAGGCGGCTAGTGTTACACATTGCTCAGATGAAAGATCTGTTATATCTGTCCCATCGATGCTGAGTGTTTTTCTTAGTTCCGATACAGAGTGTATGCGGACAGTGGACGGAGCGATCGTTATTTTCACTGTGTTTGAAAATAATTCTACGTATACGTAGTTGTTTTTATTTAATTCTTCAAAAGCTAATAACCAACTTACAAATGGGGGAGTCACTCCTGGAGGTGTATTTATGGACTCTTCCAAGAAGGTTTCTAAGCCAAATTTTGTACGCAGGTATTGATAGAATTTATATAGCTCATGAAAAAAAGTATAAGATGCAACGCTTTTATCGTCATCAGGTAGAGTTTTTGAAAAATCTAAGCGTTTGTTACAGATTTCTTGAATACGTGTTAAATCTTGTTTTTGAGCAGGGTCAATTAGATCTTTGAAGTTTTCATATAAGTTTTGCAGTGTTGTCTTAGTTTTGTGATTAATCCTAAAATAAACAAAATCAATTAATCGAATAAGATTAACCATTTGTTCCTTTTTGTCATCACCATCTTCATGCTCTTCAGACCAAAAATACTCATCACTTACGTTAAGCGACCGTGTTGAAATTTCTTTTGGAGTCATTTTATTTTTTTTAGGCATATTGTTTTTCTTTTTTGTCTGAGCTAATGGAATCTATTTGGTGACTGACCCGCTGTATCGTATGCGTGCAAGTATACTACGCTGTTTATTTAGATAAAGAGGAGCGCAGTATGTCTGATGTGTTTGCTCAACGTCGCGGGCAATTATTATCTCGATTAGGTGAAGGTAGTTTAGTTATTTTGCGTAATGCGCCGAGTCATTTACGCAATGGTGATGTGCATTATCCATACCGTCCTGATAGTAATTTTTATTATTTAACCGGTTTCACAGAACCGAATGCGATCGCTGTATTGTTGCAGGATGGATCGTATATTTTATTTTGTCAGCCGAAAGATGCGTTGACTGAACGATGGTTGGGACCGCGTGTCGATCCGGAAACCGCGTGTCGGCAATTTGCGGCGAATGAGGCGTATCCCATCTCTTTTTTTTCAGAAAAATTAGCGCATTATTTTTTAAATTGTCGTCGTGTGTTTTGTACCATGGGTCATGATCTTAGTTTTGATCAAAAGATATTGGCACAACTGAATCAGATGCGTGCAGGTAAGCGCTCTTGTGTTTTGCCGGATATTTGTCATTTGGATCCTTATATTAATGAAATGCGTATTAAGAAAAGTCCTGAAGAACTTGTCTGCATTGAACGCGCTGTGGCAATTTCTTGTCGTGCACATAGGCGTGCTATGCGTGCTTGTCGGCCCGGTTTGTTGGAGTATCAATTGGAAGCGGAATTGATGCATGAATTTTATACGCAAGGTGCGCGTGCGATCGCGTATGAAAGTATTGTGGCCTCTGGGAAGAATGCCTGTGTTTTGCATTACATACAGAATCATTCTGAATTAAAATCAGGCGAGCTTTTATTGATTGATGCAGGATGTGAATATAATTATTATGCCTCAGATATCACGCGAACTATTCCTATCAATGGACGCTTTACGCCAGAACAAAGTGCCTTGTACGCATTGGTTTTACAGACGCAAGCGGAGGTTATTTCTTTAATTAAACCAGGCGTTGCTTGGGATGTTTTGCGCGATACTGCGGCGAATTGTTTAACGTCAGGTCTTGTTGATTTGGGTATCTTACGAGGATCTGTATCGGATCTGATTGAGCAGAAAGCCTATGAGTCTTTTTATATGCACGGTATTGGTCATTGGTTAGGTTTGGATGTGCATGATGCGGGTGATTATCGCGTACAGAATCAATGGCGTTGCTTGGAAGCGGGGATGGTGTTGACGGTGGAACCGGGTATTTATTGTTCAGAGCATATTCCAGATGTACCAAACCCTTATCGCAATATGGGAATACGTATTGAAGATGATGTGCTTGTGACAGCAACCGGTCATAGAGTATTGTCCGATGCTTTACCTAAACAAATTGATGAGATTATGGCTGTGATGTCCTCATGAACGAAGATGTATTTGATTGTGTTATTGTAGGCGCCGGCATTGTTGGTAGTTGTGCCGCGTTGGCTTTGATATCAGCAGGATTGCGTGTCGCTGTGATCGAGGCCTGCCCATTGATTGCGAATCCTTCGCCTGCCGCGCGTGTTTTAGCGCTCAATACACGCAGTGTTACTCTCTTAGATGACTTGGGCGTGTGGAAAGATTTGTATTCTGAAGCAAATATAATTGAGCATCTACAAGTTTCTCGACGAGGTCATTTTACTGCGGTGCGTATCGGGGCGAACGAATGTCATGTTCCATTTTTAGGGTATGTAGTATTGGCGGATCGTTTGCTCGCTGCTTTGTATAGGGTTTTATTTGATCGCCTGCCGCAGAGCCATTTACAGTTGATATATCCGGCGTGTTTAGAAACACTGGTTCGCTGTGATCTCGGTTGGAAACTTGACTGTGTAAGTAACGATCGTAAGCAACGTACTTTGTATGCACGCTTATTGATTGCAGCGGATGGTACTTTTTCTAAAGTAAGAGAATTAGTAGGGATTTCTACAAAAATCTTAACCTGTGATAGAACAGCGTTGGTGAGTCGTGTTCGTTTTACTGTAAACGCTGCGCGCTCCTGTGTGTATCAACGGTTTACGGATCGGGGTGTTTTGGCTATTTTGCCTTTTAGTGCGAATGAGGCGGGTTTAATTTGGACTGGAAAATCTGCTTGCGTTACTCCTTTAGCAGAATGTTCAGCAGATATATTTTTAAAAGAAATACAGGATTATTTTGGTTATCGTTTGGGTCGTTTTGAACAAGTGACAGAGCGTTTGCTGCAACCTTTACAAACACGGTATGCTAGGCAGCAAGTACAAAAGAATTTAGTGTTATTGGGCAATGCAGCACATACTTTATCTCCTTTGGCTGCGCAAGGATTGAATCTTGGTCTGCATGATCTCGCACAATTTATACAAATTTTAACGGAACTGTGCGACTCTAAATCTGCAATCGCATCGCTTCATGATCAAGACAGTGGTTGGTTAATGCGTTACGCTGAAGCGCGTCGAAGACAGCAGCGCTGTTTATTGCAATTTACAGAACAATTAGAAAATCTATTGTCTTTCAATTTTTGGCCTTTAAATCTTGTGCGTGCTTTGGCTTTGTTCACACTTGATTCTGTGTTACCGTGCAAGCGTCGGTTCGCACATGCGTTTATGGGCTTTGCTTAAGTAGGTTACTTGCTTATGTCGGAATTCCAACAAATCATAAATGAATCGGGCGCTACGGTTGCTATCAAAACAGCAGCGAAGGCCGAGCGTTTATTCGCTATACCGCATTTGAATAAAGTCAGCGCGTTTTCTGCGCACGAACGAATACAATTTAATTTATTGGGTCGTTTACCGTTTCGAATTGAAACTTTGTCAGAACAATTAAAACGTAGCTATCAACAATTTTTGCAGCAACCCGATGCTGTTCAAAAAAATCTTTTTCTTCGTAATTTATATCAAACCAATGAAACCTTGTTTTATCAATTAGTTAATGCGCATTTGGAAGAAGTGCTACCGATTATCTATACACCGACGATCGCACAGATGGTAGAACAATTTAGTTTGCAGTTTCGTCGTCCGCGTGGTTTGTATTTGGCTTATCCTGATCAGGATTATGTATCAAAAATTTTTGCGCAATTTGATGGTTCTGAATTTGATATCGTTGTGATCACCGATGGAGAGAGTGTGTTGGGTATCGGTGATCAAGGTATCGGTGGAATGGAAATTTGTTTAGCCAAATTGATGGTGTATGTTGCCTGCGGAGGTGTGATTCCCTATCGAATTTTGCCGATTCAGATCGATGTTGGTACCAATAATGCAAAATTGTTGAATGATCCTTTGTATTTGGGTTGGAGACATAAGCGTGTTGTCGGCGAATCGTATGATGCTTTTATTGCGCAGATTGTTTCCTGTATTCATGCAACTTGGCCGAGCGCTTATTTACATTGGGAGGATTTTGGTCGTGATAATGCGCGGCGCAATTTACAGCGTTATCGCGATCGTTTATGCAGTTTTAATGATGATATGCAAGGTACGGGTTCTGTTACGTTGGCAGCGCTTTTGACCGCTGTGCGTTTAACAAATAGTCAGTTGACACAGCAGCGTGTTGTTATTTTTGGCGCCGGTACGGCCGGTACGGGTATTGCAGATCAAATATGTCGCGGGATGATGAAAGCGGGCGCGTCACAACAACAAGCGTTGGATGCGATTTGGCTGGTAGATCGTCAGGGCTTGTTAATGCACGATAGCGTTAATCTGATGGATTTTCAGAAGCCGTATTGCAAGTCTTGGTCGCTATCTGCTGTGGATTTAGAAACGGTTGTTTATCAGATTAAACCTACTATTTTAATTGGATGTTCAAGTGTCTCTGGTGCTTTCACGCGTTCCATTATAGAAACGATGGCTTTTCATGTAACGCGACCTATTATTTTTCCCTTATCAAATCCTACCGAAAAAATAGAAGCTTCACCGGCTGATTTATTGCATTGGACGAAGGGTCGTGCCTTGATCGCAACCGGTAGTCCATTTCAGCCAGTTTTATTTCAGGGCCACAGTATTTCCATCGCACAATGTAATAATGCTTTAATTTATCCGGGCATCGGGTTAGGCGTGATTGTAGCGAAAGCGCGTCGTTTGAGTGATGATATGTTGTTTGAAGCCTGTTTAACTTTGAGTCGTTGCGCAGAATCAGATTTAGTTTTGTTGCCAAATTTTGATCGTATTCATGCGATTAGTAAACGCATTGCTTTGGCAGTGGCGGAGCAAGCAGCCCATGAAAAATTGGCGGGTGTGCCGGATGCAACTGATTTTTCTGCAGCGATCGATCAGTATTTTTGGCTGCCGGAGTATTATCCTCTTTTATTAGAAACGGAGTAGATAGATTCTTGAATGATTGACTCTCAAAAGTATGATATTGCCATAGTCGGTGCGGGCATCGTTGGCTTGACGTTTGCTTGCTGTTTTAAAAACAGTCGTTTGCGTTTAGCTGTTGTCGATAAAACCTTTGAGCCTAAAGCGGTTCAGGCGCGTGTGAGTGCGATCACGGCTGTATCGCAGCAAAGCTTAGAACGTTTAGGTGCTTGGTCTCGAATCGAAGCAGTACATCAAGGTCGGTTTTGTAGTATGCGTATTTTCGATCATATTGCGAATGCGCCTATTCAATTTAATGATAATAGTTTGGGCCAACCGCATTTGGGAACGATTGTTGCGAATCATATACTGCAGCACGCCCTAATACAGCAAGCGCGTTCCTGTTCTAATATTGATTTTATCGCGCCTGTGCAATGCGTAGCATTTCATAGAATAAATGCAATGTATCATCAGCTTCAGTTTCTTGATCACAGTGCGATCGACACACAACTTTTAATAGGTGCTGATGGTGCGCATTCTTTTGTGCGTCGCCACGCAGGTATTCAAGAAACTTACCTGCAGTATCCGCAGTCCTCGCTTATCACGACGGTTACCGCGAGTAGACCGCATCGTATGATTGCGCATCAATTTTTTTTAAAGACTGGCCCGTTGGCATTTTTGCCTTTATATGAATCAAATTGTTACGCGTTGGTATGGTCAACTTTACCGCAGCAGGCTTTAGTTTTGCAGACTTTATCTGTCGCTGAATTCTGTAAAATGCTGACAGAGACTACGAAGGGTTGTTTAGGTCAAATAACACAGGCTGATGCTTGCAGCGTAGTTCCAACGATCGCGATGCGGCATAGTTATTGTTATGTACAAGATCATCTGGCCTTGTTGGGGGATGCGGCACATACCATGCATCCTTTAGCAGGTCAGGGTGCTAATTTAGGCATTGCGGATGCTTTATGTTTGGCAGACGTGATCCAAACGGCTGAAAAAAAACAGCGTTCTATTGCTGCATTATATACGTTGCAGCGCTATGAACGTCAGAGACGGCTGACGAATGCCTCTATGTTGCGAGCAGTTGATTTCCTGTATCAACTGTTTACAAGCGAGCGAACTATTTTACAAAAAACACGTGGCTTTTGTTTGAATTTTTTGGATCGAAATACATTTTTAAAAAAATGTTTAAGCTATTATGCCGGCGGTGTTGTTTAACGTTGAGAATTGAAATCATGTTGCCTACTCGATTAAAAATGCCGATTGGCCAAAGTGACTTTGGCCTTTTAATCCGAAAGAACTATTACTTTGTGGATAAAAGTCTTTTTATTCAAGAAATACTTGAGGATTCTTCTGACATTATTCTCATCACGCGCCCGCGTCGGTTTGGGAAGACCTTAAATCTGTCGATGCTGCGGTATTATTTTGCTAAAGAAATCGAGGGTGAAGCGACAGCAAACTTATTTGAAGGCCTAAAGATTAAAGAAAAAGGGTTATTAAAATGCTATTGGATCAACACAAGTGGGAATGATTTGGCAAAAGACTGTCTCTATCGTTCAGGACTGATTGTTAAAGAGCCGTTTGGCAATGAAGAAGTCATTTTCAGTCTGCTTTTAATAAGGGGTTATTTCAAAGTGATTGAGGTCACCCCCGCGGGAGAGGCGGAAGAGAATTTTGCCGGCGATACCTACTGTCGGATTGCCATTCCGAATCGAGAAAGTGGTTATGGGCGGTATGATTATTTCATTTTATCGAAAGATGTCGTTCGGCCTTCCCTTAAAGTGGCATGAAGTTAGGTTTATAAAATGAAAAAAATAAACGTATTTTTATTCGATATAGATGATTGCTTGTATGGAGCGCTTGATCAACTGAAAGTACTGTTGTTTAAAAAAGCCTTAGAGCGCTACGATCAGGCAGCAGACGATTACACTGATATGATTGAGATGCTTTCAGAATTGTCCGATCGAGCAGCAGCAAAAGACTTTTTCATAAAAAAAACAGACAATTGTTTTAAAAAAATTACTTACGATCGCTTAGAGTGTTTAATTAACAGCGTATACGAAGAATGGGATAAGCAAGCAGAAATAAATGGGCCGATGAATGCTACGCTTTTAACGGAGCAAATTTCTATTTTATGCGAATGGATTATTCAAAGTCATCCAGAATTGCTAGAAAATATTTTAATAAAAGCGCATGAATGCGATCAATGTATTGTTGGATATTTTACACACCGAGAAACTATTGAAGTTGAAAATAATAATATGATTGATAACCGCTTACCGTCTGGCACGCTTCTGCTTAAGATAATAAAAGCGTATATCGATGCAAAAAAAGATCCATCAAAAAAATTAGAGGTGCAAGCGAATCATTTTTTGCCCACAGATATTTCAACGAAAAAAAATAATTTTTTAAAGTTCAATGGTTCTAAGGCAGCATTTAATCCGGGTCAGGCCCACAAAAAAATATGGGAAAATTTAATTCATTTATTTAAACATAAAGTGTCTGAAAATTTATATGATGATTTTATTCTTGAGGATCATAAAATTCTATATCTTTTTGCACAGGCGCATTACATCGCGTCACAGTATAAGGAAGAAGATGAAATACATATTTACGTGTATGAAGATCATCAGTCTTACCTTGATTCAATTGCTTTATGTTTTAATGGAGGAGGAGAAGTTGATACTAACAATAAGGAATATCTTCCATCAAATGTTACCATTGATCTTATGGAATATAGTTATAAGGAGAATCATTCACATGTAGAGAAAGTGAACAATCTTTACGCTAGTATTCAGGGTGCTGGCAAAAAAAACTCCAATTGGTTAGCGATGTATTATCGAATGGATGACTGTTGCACTAAATTTAGAAATTCTTGGTGGACTTTTATAGTCTGGAATCAAGTATTTAATGAAACCCTGGATAAACCAAAAATTTTTGATGTAAATGAAGAGCACGCTTTTGGGCCATATTTAGATCATTTGGATGCTTTAATAAATTCATCCATAAAAAAATTAGTCGATTTGCCAATGAGATCAAAAATATCAGCGTATTCATCACTTTTTGATGACGCGATGTTATCAGAAGAAAAATGCGAGAGTAATAAGTTAAAAACTAAAACTATCTGATATTTTTCTTTAAATCGCGGTAAAAATTTTCATGTGCACCTAGCGCTAGCAATAGTCTTTCTTGAAGGTTCCATTCATAAGCTAACAGTAATTCTTGATTATGAATTTTAAATTTATATACATACACACCGGCTAAATCGCCTTTTTTTTCTTGTCCTAATTTTGGGTTTTGTATAATTTTACAGATAGCTGCATTGATCTTTATTTTTTCCTGTAGATGAAATTTTTTATAAGCTCTTTTAAAAACTGGCATTTGCTTGACGTTTATTTTAATCACCTTTTTCTTCTTCATTAAATTCAAAAGGCTCTGCCAATGATCGATCTTGCTGTTTTGAAATAAGCAAATTATTTAAAAATTCAATTGGCAAATCTGGATTATCTAAAGCACATTTTCCTAGCCTTGCCCAATATTCAATTTGACTTGGAATAGAACGACACTCAGAACGAGCTACCTTCTTCGCTGCATTGTAGACAGTTTCATCAATTCGAATAGGAATGCCCATAAACTACCTATAAAAGCTTTAATTTGCCACTTTTGCAGTTTAATCTAGGCAGCTATTACTTGCAAAGAAAAATTTATAAGATTGATTTCAGATTAACCAAAATATTTATCGTGCACTAACACTGTTTTTACGACCGGATTAAGAACCGTATAAAATTCTTCCTGGTTTTTATAAACTAAATCATTAATAGTTTCATGATAGTTTCTTCGTGTGTCTTTCCGTCAGGCCGAAGCTTAATTTTCTGACCAAAAGCTGACGGAAAGTTTGTTTATGACGCAAGCTGCGTCACGCAAGCTGCGTCACGCTTTGAGATCAAAACAGTAGCAGAGGCAGCTATGCCTTCGTTGCGACCCACGAAGCTTAAGCCATTCATGCTGCTGGCTTTGACGCTAATTTTTTCCTGTTCGATCGTGATATCTTCAGCTAAATTTTCACACATGCGTTTGCGATACGGCATTATCTTTGGTTCATGAGCCATGATTGTAATGTCTACATTATGTACCCAGTATTTTTTTTCTTCGAGCAGCGTGACAATTTTTCTCAATAACATGCGGCTATTCGCATTTCGCCAGATCGTATCTGTCTCTGGAAAATAATAACCGAGATCGCCTAAAGCAGCGGCACCTAATAAAGCATCCATCAGCGCATGTATGACAACATCACCGTCTGAGTGTGCATGTAACCCGAGTGGATGTTTCAAATGAACTCCGCCTAAAATCAAAGGCTTATTTGCTATAAATGCATGCGCATCAAAACCATGTCCAATACGTAAGGTAGTAATATCCATAGATAGTCCTCCAATGCTATGATTAATTGATTCAAATTTTAAACAAAGTATCTTTATGAATGAAACAAATCATTTCGTTTTGACGAATCAATTTTTAGTTGCTATGCCAGCGTTGACCGATCCGTATTTTAGTCGTGCTGTTATTTATGTATGCGAACATGATGAGAAAGGCGTCATTGGTATTATGATCAATCAGCCTTTACGTGTTAATTTGTCTGAGTTATTACTGCAAATGGGTATGACCATTGATGATGAGCAACTCCAGAACACATCGGTATTATGCGGTGGACCGATTCATCCAGAGCGTGGTTTTGTCTTACATACACCGAATGGCAAATGGAATTCAAGTTTAGATATGAGTAGCAAATTGACTATTACTACTTCAAAAGATATTTTGCGCGCGATCGCCACTAAAGAGGGTCCAGAACAGTTTGTGTTCGCCTTGGGTTATGCAAACTGGAGTCATGGACAGATCGAACAAGAAATACGGAATAATTTTTGGCTAACCTGTCCTGCTAATTCACATATTTTATTTAATGTACCTTGTGATCAACGTTGGCATACCACGCTTTATTTATCAGGGATTGATGCAGATAAATTATCGTGTTACAGCGGTCATGCCTAAATTAGAAATTGTTCTTGGTTTTGATTTTGGTCTTAGATATATTGGCGTGGCTTTGGGCCAAGTAAAAACGCGCACGGCTCAGGCGTTAACCACTGTGTTAGCGCGCCAAGGAACACCCGATTGGCAACAGATTGATGCATTATTTAAACTGTGGCAACCGGATGCCTTAGTTTTAGGTATTCCTGTCAATATGGATGACAGTGAACAAGTAATCACACGAGCAGCTAAACAATTTTCTATGCAATTGACACAACGTTTGAATCGACCGATTTATTGGGTAGACGAGCGTTTGTCAACGGTTGAGGCGAGTGCGCGTTTGTTTGCTTTGGGAGGCGCTAAGGCCTTGCGTAAAAAATCGATCAACAGTGTGGCAGCACGCTTGATCGTCGAAACTTGGCTGTATAGTTTACCCGAATTTTGACAAGGATCACTGTGATTCGTTCTACCTTTATTACTTCGAGCATGACGATGATTTCGCGCGTTTTGGGGTTTGTGCGTGATCTCATTGTGGCGCAGATCTTTGGTGCAACCGGCGCGGTGGATGCTTTTTATATTGCGTTTAAAATTCCAAATTTTATGCGCAATTTATTTGCTGAAGGATCTTTTTCTTATGCTTTTGTACCGACCTTAGTAGAAAAGCAGCAGCATAGTTCGCAGTCAGAAACACAAACTTTTATTCAGAATACCTTAGGTGTATTGATACTATGTTTAATGCTAGTAACCGTTCTGGGGATTTTGTTAGCACCTTGGTTGATTCATTTATTCGCGCCCGGTTTGGAGCCATATCGTTTTCATTTAGCCGCTAAAATGCTACGTATTACCTTTCCTTATTTACTCTTGATCGCGTTAACCGCGTTTGCGAGCGGTATTTTGAATAGCTGTGGATTATTTTGGGTGCCTGCGTTTACGCCTGCTTTGCTGAATCTTTGTTTGATCAGCACCGCATTTGGTGTGACACATTATTTTTCTGTACCGATTGAAGCACAAGCATGGGGTGTATTATTAGCAGGGTTTGTTCAGTTAGGATTCCAACTCCTATTTTTAAAACGCTTCGGGTTTTTATTAAGACCAAAATTTAATTATCGCGATGTGGGCGTTCAAAAAATTTTAAAGTTGATGCTACCCGCTTTGTTGGGTGCTTCAGTAACGCAGATTAGTTTATTACTCAACAGCATCTTCGCTTCTTTTTTAGCGGTAGGCAGCGTGAGTTGGTTGTATTATTCTGAGCGTCTCACGTATTTTCCTTTGGGTGTTTTTTCGGTTGCTTTGGCTACTGTAATTTTGCCTGCTTTATCACGCGAACATACTGTCCGTTCGCCTGAAACTTTCTCGAATACGTTGCATTGGGGATTGCGTTGTAATTTGCTCATTGCAATACCGGCAACCTTAACCTTACTCTGTTTATCAGGCCCTTTGGTTGCCAGTTTATTTTACTATGGAAAATTCACACAACACGATGTTGTGATGACACAATACAGTGTTTGTGCTTATGCGCTTGGGTTGCCTGCCTT